>Ga0172375_10000078_pt1 | contig 135176 bp, 136 predicted proteins | sample LakKiv1m_FD_114537 | JGI IMG/M metagenome (GOLD analysis project Ga0172375, IMG submission 114537) | Freshwater microbial communities from Kabuno Bay, South-Kivu, Congo - kab_092012_11.1m | ecosystem: Environmental > Aquatic > Freshwater > Lake | place: Democratic Republic of the Congo... | reverse complement strand
TTGTTTCAGGTGCTCCAGAATATACCTATACAAAGCTAGATGAACTTAAAGTCGAAATGCTTGCTAGGGCCAGTGAGAATGCCAAGCAGAGGGCTGAGAGTATGGTTAAGGCCACTGGAAACAGAATTGGTCTTATGCGATCAGCCAGGATGGGGGTATTTCAAATTACACCCATAAACTCGACAGAGGTATCTGATTGGGGAGTGAATGATACCAGTTCTCTAGAAAAGAAAGTAACAGCAGTAGTGACGGCAAGTTTTGCTATAGAATAAATGCCTAAACAGTAAGAAAACCGAGATTAATTTTTTATTGAGGAGGAGTCAAATATGAAGAAAGAAATTATTGTGCAGTTGAACAAAACGTTCGAAGAATCAGCTTATACCCAAAACGGCGTTGAATACTGGATGGCACGGGATATACAGAAGCTATTGGATTATGCTGAATGGCGTAATTTTTTATTAGTTGTCGATAAGGCAAAAATCGCCTGTATGAATTCTGGTCAGAATATAGGTGATCATTTTGTTGACGTCAACAAAACGATACCCATGCCTAAGGGGGCTGAAAAAGATATACAGGATATAATGCTTACTCGTTTTGCCTGTTATCTTATTGCTCAAAATGGCGACCCTCGTAAGGAGCAAATTGCTTTCGCTCAAAGTTATTTTGCTATTCAGACACGCAAGCAGGAATTGCTGGAAGAGCGCATTGCGTTAGTAGAAAGGATACGTGCTCGCGAAAAGCTCGCTGATACTGAATTAGAACTTTCAGGAGTGGCTTATGAGCGTGGCGTTGACGGAGAAGGTTTCGCGCGATTACGCAGCAAGGGTGATCACGCGCTTTTTGGTGGATATACAACATTGGATATGAAGAAGAAGCTAGGCATGCCTGAGAAACGGCCATTGGCTGATTTCTTGCCTACTATAACTATTAAAGCTAAAGATCTTGCTGCAGAAATAACGAGTTTCAATACAAAAAAGAATAATTTACGCGGTGAATCAGCTATAACAGGAGAGCATGTAAAGAATAATAGAGATGTTCGTGACTTGCTTGGAAAAAGTGGCATAAGGCCTGAAGCGTTGCCCCCGGAGGAAGATATTAAGAAGCTACAACGTCGGCTTCAGTCTGAAGGTAAAAAAATTGCTAAGGATGTAAAGAAGATAAAGTAGGATTTTGAACGATTATCCTACCACATCTTCCTTGATGTAAATCTCAAAGGCATTATTCTTTATTTTTATCCCGTTTATCTGCGACTTAGGAATCCAAGTTTTTCTGCCGTTATATACCAATATCGCTTTTTTGGTTTCGTGAATGATCCTAATTGGCGCCCAGATGTATCTTTCTTTTGGGTATATGATGTTGCGGATGTTGAATGGCCAAGGCATAGGTTTACCTACTTTTTAGATTGCTTCGTCGCCCGCCTGTGGCGGAACTCCTCGCAATGATTTAGCTAGTGATTTACATGCATTAATAGCAGTCCTTTTGGTAATATTTAAAATTTTGGCAATTTGGTTGAAAGATATGCCTAATAAGCGTAATTCTGTTGCTTTTTGGGTATATTTCTGGTATAAATAGGTTCGTTGCAGTTGCTCAATGATGATTTTTATCTGGATCTCGGATGCAGTTCGAATTGGTTGCAGACGGGTCCGCCAGTTTTTAGGTAAACCCTTCCGACGAGAAGGGGAAGGGAAATTGCCCACACTAATTGTGGACGCGAACCCTAGAGAATAGTTTAGTGGGTTCAAACTGCTATATGGTTTTGAGGAGGGATTATGAAAAAGATGATATTGGTCGGATTCTTTATTTTGATATTTTCTAATCTTGTGTTTGCAGAAGAATATATAATTGCTCATGGTGAAAATCCACAAGGGAAGGCTTATTTCCCGTATATGGGACTCGTTCAGAAAAATGATTCTGGCTGGCAAAATGATAGTATAAAAAATGGTGTATTTGAGGTAGCTATAGGTAATGGAAAATTAGATATTCGCTTTGTCGATGCCGCCAAGCGAATAAAGTCTTCACTTGCAGATGGCGGACAGGTTACGATATTAAACAAAGGAGAGAACGAGATCTCTGTTTTAGTGCATTACCCAAATACTTCTATAGAAGTCTATACTTTGTATATTGACAGGGATGGCAATAAGAGATTCATTCTGACTCAGATGCGGGGTGGTAAGAATACGATGTTAACGAAAGCATCAATTTTGACGGGTTCATGCGACTTTATATATTTCGACAAATTTTCTGAATAAATGCTAAAACTAAATAAGGTATGGGGTAAGCTTGATCAAACAACTATCAATCTATTAACAATTTTGATTGGTGGTGCTGGTTTATTTTCTGTAATGACGAAATTTTATTCTCCCGAAGTCAATTATTCATTTTTTGGCGAAAATCCATTTTTGGTAAAAAGAGATATTATTGAGGGTGTTTTATCTTGGGTCTTCACATCTGTTGGATTTTTAGGATTATTATTACAGGTGTATAAAGAAATTTACGCTGATAAAATAATTGAACGAAAATATATAGCGAGGTTTTATTTTAAATTTTTTGTATTAGGGTTTGTAGCGATGGTTGGCATAGTTTATATTCTTTCCGTGACTGGTAAAGCAGTTGCTAGACAAATATGGCAGCCTCGTATTGTGAATAGCCAGAGAGAAGTTTTTGAATTAGCCAGTTTTATTACTAAACATAATGGTTGGAGAGAAGACCAGCTAGATGTTAAGGATAGACTTGATGATCCCAAAAAGTACATTGAGGCTAACACAAAGACAGCAGAAGACAATATTTTGCAGATTGAAAAGCTTTTAGGTATAAAAGCGAGAACAAATTCTTTACCGGAACGCATTGAGAGGTTGAATAGTTATTTTGCTAAATAATGTAATCGTAGTACGGTTCTGAGTCTGGTGGTTCTTTGGTTTTTACAGGTTTATTGAAGACGGGTTCGTCTAGGGCGATAAGCCAACCCATACTGCGCTTGCGATGGATTTTTATAAGTAATGGTATTTCAATGGGTTGTAGGGTTCTCCTTTCGTCCACGACTACCCGTAGTTTTTTCGCGACAAGCGAAAAAACTACGGCACTCAAGCGAGCGTAATTTTGCGACAAGCAAAATAGCGAGCGGAATGCCTTCGAAGTTATTCCCTATCCCGGAGCGCTAAGGTTCGAATTTTGGTATGGGTAATATAATTTACTTAGGATCTTTAAGAAGAGCTGATATAGGTTGTATTTTTACAACGATTAATCTTTCAGTAGCGTTGAAATATACCAATTCATAAATACCCTTAACAACAAACTCCGCGAGAATTCCCATTCGCCGATATATTCTGCGAGTTTTCCGCCCAGGCCTTTTTTAAAATTGAATACAGTTTCATAACTAAAAGGATCTATGCCGCCGACATCGAAATACTCGATATTTCTTTCTCTGGCCCACTTAATTATCTCCCAAACAAGCGTATACGTGGCATACTTGGTTCTTCCTTCCTGAGTTACCGCGGCAACTAAGTCGTAAATCCTTTTCCCTGCCTGGCACACCAGCCTGCCTGAAACGATCTGGCCCTTATAAAGTACCAAAAAAAGAATTAAGCCGCCGAAGGGCGAGAGGTTATTTTTAAGCGTAGCCAGGTCATCTTTTGAAAAGCGGACCTTAAGTCCGTTATTCTTCGATTCTTGCAAATAGATATCATAAAATTTGTCAAAATGTTCCCTAGAATCAGAAACAACGAAATCAAACGCATTATTCCCGGAGCGTTTGAGATTGTGTCTCCAGTTTGATGTCAGATTATCAAGGATTTCTTTTTCGGGGAGTAAAGTGTTTATATGATAAGTTAACCCGTGATTAATGGGGCAGATCGGCCTCTGGAAGCCACTGCTTCTTAATGCCAGGATAATATCCGAGTTATATTGCTGCATCGGATACAATCTTATATAAAGCAGCCTATTCTTAAATTTATCCCGGATTGCGTTTAGCAAGAATTTTAAATTTTGTATCTGGCTATCCGCATTCTCCCGCAAGAAAACAGGCCCGCCGGGTACCCATAAAACTACCGCATTTAATATTTTATAGTATTTGTACAGGCACTGTGCAAGCGCTACGTCATTATCCCCGTTATAGCAAGCTAATCTGATGACGCTCCAGCCCTGCTTTTTCTTAAGCTCGCCCCAGCCGTATGCCTGATAAAAGTTGTAGTCGGAATAAGAGGAGAGGATCTTATCCCATTCTTGCGGTTCTGTCGTATTAATTTCTTTTACTCTGTAATTGTCCATTATGAATAAACCTGTCTATTAGCCAATGATGCCGTGTTTAAAACACCTCATGCAGCCTAATTTCTGATCAGAGACTTTTCTTTTCCCGATTAATTCTCTGGCAGCTCTGTATTTTTTTCCGTTCCAGATTTTCTTAAATCCTTCTTTAAAGAAATTCCCGAAATCGTAAGTTTCTTCATAGAATCCGCAGCAGGGGATCATTGAGCCGTCCCAGCTTACAACTGAGCTGGTCCAAAGCCAGTTGCATGTTTTGGGCACATTTTTTCTTGTTTTAGTGCTGTAATTAAAGTAACTGTAACTTTCATCTTTAGGCAGCCAATCCTTTAAAATCTCAAAGCCCTGATCATCGGGATTAAAGTACTCCATGCGTAAGTCCGGACGTAACTGCCCGAGGACAAGGCTATCGGCCCCTAAGTCAGCGCAAAGCTGTTTTACCTGATCTATCTGGTGTTCATTGTGTTTGGTGACAATGAACTGCACCTCGATAAACGGAGTTTTTTTCTTTGCCTCTGATCGTGTCTTTAAGAGGAGCCTTATATTATTGACAACCGTATTGAAATCTCCGCCTTTTCTGTATTTGGAATAAGTATCTTGCGTGGCTCCATCGAGGGAGATCTTTATGGAGTCTAGGCCCGAAAGTACTAATTTCTTTGCTTTTTCTTCATCCAAAACCGTGAGGTTGGAATTAAAGATGACGGTGATTTTCTTTGATTTAGCGTATTTAATAATTTCAAATAAATCTTTGTTTAAGAGCGGTTCTCCCCAATTTTCTAATCTGACTGAATAAAGAAAACGCCCGATTTCGTCAATAATTTTCTTAAAATTCGAAAAAGACATCTGCCCTTTTTCTCTGCCTTTTATTTTCTGCCCTGTCGGGCATAGGGGGCATTCTAAATTGCAGATGTTCGTAGATTCGACTATAAGGTTGCTGGGGAATCCGATAACTTTGCTGGTGCGCAAAATTAGCTGCAGCCTTATCGCAGCGAGATTAAGCAGGCGAATGAGGGTATGGTGCCTTTTTGTCTTTATGAATGGTTCCTGGAAAATGGATAATAACGAGGATATCAGTGTAAATCTGCGATTTTGATATATATGCATTGGCTTCTAAGTTAGTGTTTCGGACTTTTCAAGGCTGTGCTTTACCGCTGGGCTGCTTTTGGTAAGGACTATCTATTACTAAATGATTTTATCATAAGCGTAAAGAATATCAAATGAATTAAGAGAGAGGGAGAGCTATTTGTAGCAAATTATGTTTGCAAGGAGTTTTCATTAGGAATACAATAGGAAAGAAGGTGACAGATAAAAAATGAAAATAAAACCTTTAAATCTTATTTTTGTTTTAGAGAGCATAATATTTTCTCTATTAGCCGTAGAGTTTATATTAAGGGCAAGTTTTCTTGATAATATTATCGAAGGCCATAAATGGAAAATTACTCAGGGGCTGCGTAATGAGCCGGTAATGTTTGAGCCCGATGCTGAATTGGGTTGGAAAAGTAAAATTGGCAGGTACATAATTCCTGCCTATACAAAAGGATCGCCCGATATTGTCGTAACGCTCTGGCCGGGAAATCTTAGGGCCACCCAACCGATAAGAACAGAGAAAAATAGGCGGATTGCATTGGTAGGATGTTCCTTTGTTTTTGGCTGGGCTATTTCTGACTGGGAGACTTTAGCCTGGAAATTGCAGAAAACATTTCCGGGTGTTGAATTCATGAATTACGGAGTAGGCGGGTATAGTACCTATCAATCATTACTACTTTTAAGAAAGATCTTTGCCGCTAGCCCTAAGTCAATCGAATTAGTATTTTATGGCCTTTTAGTCGGTCACGAAGATCGTAACGTTGGCGATTGGATTTGGTTAAAAACTCTGGGAGAATACTCGCACCGCGGACATGTGAAAGTGCCTTATTGTACGCTTGCAGCAGATAATGCGCTTATTGAACATTTACCGGAATCGTATCCGGTATGGCGTATTAACAAATATTCTCGCTTAGCAACATTGGTGGAGCGGCTATATGTGAAATTTAAAACACGTGCGAGAGAACAACAAAAACAGGCAGTAACAGAAGCTATCATTAAAGAAATGGATGATTTATGCAGGAGAAACAATTCAAAATTAATTATATTATTACTTTATAGAGAATCGAAGTATAATAAATTCTTGCAAGATAAAGGAATATATTTTATAGATTGTTGGCCGCCGGATTATGATTACAGCAAGTATCACGTTCAAGAAGAAGGGCATCCAAACGGAGCATTGAATAGCTTTTGGTCTGAAAAGGTGGCAGAAAAGATGAAAAGGGATTTTGGATATTAAGAGGACGCCGGCTTAAGTATCTGGGCCGCCGAAGCAGTTGACAATAAAAACATTAGCTATATAATGTGTTTTAATGATGAGAAAAGGGTTTACTCTTGTAGAGATTATGATTGTTGTGGCGATCCTCGCGTTACTGGCGATGATTGCCATGCCCAGTTTATTGAGGGCCAGGGTTAATGCGAATGAGGCAAATGCGCAGGCGACCTTAAAGACAATCGCTACCGGATGCGAGACTTTTTCCGCGGCAAATAGCGGTAGTTATCCGGATAGTATGGCGGCATTAACCGGCGCAACGCCCCCGTATCTTAATGAAAATTATATCGCTACCAGTCCGAGACAAGGCTATAATTTTGCCTGCGGCACTATGGATATATCGGGATATTCCTGTACAGCTACGCCTGTAACCTGTAATACCACCGGTGCAACGATATTCACCATTACTACCGGCAGCGTGTTAACTCAGGCAGCGTGTTAATTTCTGCAGCGTGCGCCTAATAAAAACTCTCCTTTATTCTTATGCCGCCTTCTAACGATATCACTCCGATAATATCCCTGGTAATCATTCCTCCGTTTTGGCCAAAAATGCCTCCTATGGGATTAGGATTTCTGCAGAGTTTTCTCCTTGATCAGGGCATAAATACCAAAATAGTCGACCTTAATAATTTGTTTTATAATCTCGCCAATGAAGCTTTAAAGAAGGAATGGCTTAAGAGTTGTAATGTGTCTTTGGAGCAAAAAATACTTTCTTTTATACGCGATAATCATCCGAAAGAATATCAGCAGGCGATAGAGGAGTTGTTAAGCAGTGATATTGTAGGATTCTCCTGTTTTAAGAGCAATTTTGCGGCAACTCTTGAGATTGCTGGGATCCTTAAGAAAAGAAATAATAAAATCAGGATAATATTCGGCGGGCCGGAAATAACGCGCCAGTTTTTCAAGGGTGGCAAAAATATTGAGGGCGATATAGCGCGATTAGCTGATTTTCTGGTTGTTGGCGAAGGCGAAAAGCCGGCGTATGACTTTATTAACAGTTCGAATAAAAACAGGATAGCCGAATTTGACGAGCTAAAGAATCTGGGCAGCCTAAGTTTTCCCAGATACGCAGGCTTAAACCCCCGGCTTTACCCGCAAAAAAGTGCCATGCCTTTGCAATTTTCCCGCGGCTGTATAAGAAAATGCAATTTTTGCTCCGAGAAATTGCTTTATAGCGGCTTTCGCGCGCGGCCAGTGGACAGCGTAATAGAAGAAATAAAATACCATAAAGGTAATTGTGTAGAATACTTTGTTTTCTTCGATTCGCTTATAAACGCCGATTTGGTGCGCTTAGAAAAGCTTTGCGATAAGATTATCGATAATTTTGGTTCAATTAACTGGGAGGCACAGCTGGTAGTGCGTAACGACATGAGTCAGGAGCTTATTGATAAAATTAAAAAGAGCGGGTGTTATAATTTATTCGTGGGCCTGGAGTCAGGTTCTGATAATACATTACGCAAAATGAATAAAGGTTTTAGTGCAAAAGAAGCAGAAGTTTTCTTCGGTAAACTCAATAAGGCCGGGATATCTTTTGGCATAAGCCTGATTATCGGCTATCCCGGTGAAAGCGAAGAGGATTTTAAGGAGAGTCTTGATTTTATAATTCGCAATAAGAATATTATTCCTAAAATAGAACAAATCAATCCTTTTGTTTATTATGATGGTACGAATGCTGACAGAGGAGGCGATTACCGGGCGCGCGGGGATTCGCTTCGTAAGACAGAATATTTTATCCGCGAAATAAAGCGTCATAATTTCAAATACACCAATGCCTTTTTGGGCAATTTAATCGAAAAATGACAGAATTTAACGAAGTTAAAATAGGCCGTATTCTCAATCCCACCTCAATTGATTTGGGTGAGTATGTTATAAACCCATTTATGGGCTGTGAGTTTAAGTGCCTTTATTGCTATGTCAGATCAAACAGGGTTATTAGCCGTAAAACTAAGCCCTGGGGGGATTATGTGGACATTCGGATCAATGCCCCCGAACGCCTGGAGAAAGAATTAGCGCTTAAAAAACCTAAGCAGGTGCTTTTAGGCTCGACTACAGAATGCTTTCAGCCTATCGAGAGGCAATACGGTATCACAAGGCAGGTTTTAGAGATTTTAAATAAACATAAGGTGTTTTATGCGATACTGACCCGCTCGCCGATTATAACAGATTATATCGCTTTGCTGAAACAGGGTTTTTGTAAGAGAATATATTTCAGCATAAATAATTATGCGTCTTCTTTTAAGGCGCAGATCGAACCCAGGAGTCCGGCATTCGCCTTACGGGATCAGGCGGTAAATTTACTTCTTGGCGAGGGCCTGCCGGTAGTACCTTATTTTTCACCCATTTTACCCTGGGTTTCGGACACAGAAAATGTATTCGCGCGTTTCCCGGCTTCGCAAGCAGTAGAATTTGAGTGCCTTAATTTCCGGCTGGTTAACATTCAGGACATCATAGACAATATTTCGACATTGGAACCTTCTTTAAGAGAAAATTATGAAAATATGCTTAAGGATAGATTGTTTTATGCACGCACCTGGCAGGGAATAGAGGAGGATATTAAAAATCAGGCTAAGCAAGCGAAAAAGAGGTATAATATATACGTGCATAATTTCGGAGATTATTTTGGGAATAGTTATAAAAGTAAGGATTAAGTACTAAGGAGTAAGGACTAAATTATGAAGAGCGACGTATATTTTATAAAAATTGATGCCAAAGATCCGCAAGAGAGGGTATTGGCTCTGAATAAGCTGCTTTTAGCGACAGAAAATTTCTTTACCTATTCAAAAGGTGAAATTGTTCCGCTTAAACTTACGATAGGAGATGCGGACTGTGTTTATAATGTAAGCCCGCAGCTGGTAAAGATTATGGTTTCGGCAGTAAAGAAGAGTGGGGCTAAGCCGTTTCTCTTCGATACTTCGGTCATCTATAAGGGCGAGCGTCAGAATGCGGTCGATCATCTGAATCTTGCGCATAGCAAAGGTTTTGATTACCCAAATATAGGCGCGCCTTTTATTATTGCTGACGGGCTTCTGGGGCAGGACGGGAAAGAGTTTAATATCAGCGGCGAATACATAAGTAAGGCTAGGGTTCCGTCTTTTGTCGGAATGCTGAATAGCTTGTTAGTGCTTTCGCATCCTACGGGCCATATTGTATCCGGGTTTGCAGGTGCGATAAAGAATGTTGCCATGGGCATGAGCTGCCGGGCCACGAAGCAACTACAGCATTCTTCGTTAAAACCGAGCGTGATAGAAAAAATGTGCACCGGCTGCGGATGCTGTATTAAAATTTGCCCTGTCAGCGCGATATCATTTAAGAATAAAAAAGCGTTTATCGACCAAAAAGTATGTGTTGGCTGTGGTGAATGCCTGTGCGCCTGCAAATTCGATGCCATATACATTAATTGGGAAGAAGATGTTCGGGTGTTCGGCAGAAGGATGGTCGAGGTGGCGACTTTTATCCTGGCCCAATTTAAAAATAAGTTTTTTGTTAATTTTGCTTTTGATATCACCAAAGAATGCGATTGCATTTCAAATAAAAACGAGAAAATGATTTCGGAAGATCTCGGTATATTTGCTTCGAACGATCCTTTGAGCGTGGATAAGGCTACGGCTGATTTTGCCGCAGAGCATAAAAAGACCGCTTATTTAGACGGTGCAAAAGAAGGCTATGAAGATACTTTTGCCTATGCTGCAAAAAAGGGATTGGGCAATCTCGAATACAATTTAATAAATTTATGACAGGGTTCCGCGCATTATTCGGTATAGAAAAAAGCCAGATAAAAAAGAATTGTATTTTACTGCCTCTGGTTCCTAAGGGGGCATTAGATTTATTCGGAGCCAAAGGGTTTGTAAAAGGGCATCTCTATGCTTGTGCCAATACCGAAGAGTCTACTCTTATTTATACCGGCATGCACCTTGGACTGTTAGGAGATGCTGTTTTGTATCTAAAAGCAAGTGCCTGCCGCAATATCCTGCTTTTTGGCTCCTGTGGACTATTAAATAAAAAGAGCGGACTTTCTGTCGGTAGCTTAGTTACGCCGACCAAAAGCTATGCGTGCGAAAGTTTTAGCGATATGCTTGAGGGGAAAATCAGCTTAAGATATTTCTGCCCCGAAAAACAAATATTAAATAAACTCATTGCCGCCATTGATGAAGTCCCGGTAACTAAGGTGACATGCGTAACAATATCTTCTTTAAAGATGGAAGCGCAAAGAGCGCCTCTGCTGGTAAAAAAAGGAATGGATGTAGCGGATATGGAATCTTCGGCATTCTTTTCTGCTGCCGGTTATGCGGGGTTAAAGGCTGCAGCTCTTTTCTATATTGCAGATATAATAAATAAAGGCCAATTTTACCCCAAAGACGATGCCGCGTTAAAATCAAATTTATCGCATGCGATAAATAATTCTATTAGCCTTATGCGCAAGTTTATGAGAAAATAGCTTTGATGGCAAGGAGGTAAAATGAAGAAGATATTGGTTTTAGACGATGAGCCGGATTTTCTAGAGCTGATAAAAATCAGGTTGGAGGCGAATAATTACGAGGTAACCACTGCTTCTAACGGGGTAGACTTCTTCGAGAAACTCGAAAATAATAAGCCGGATCTTGTTTTAATAGATATATTAATGCCTGATATAAACGGCTATCAGGTTTGCGAAGGGCTGAAGAGCCGGAAAAGTACGGCGAATATCCCGGCAATACTTCTTACCGGAAAAGATTTAGAGCATAAAGGTATTGTTAACAGATGCCTGAATTTGGGGGTGCATGCATTTCTTGCCAAACCGGTAGATTCGTTAGAGCTTGTTGCAGCCATAGAAAAAGCGTTAAGAGTAGAAGAATAGGTATTAAGTTAATTAAAAACGGAGATTAATATGAATAAATTCCTGGTTGTCGTGTTGGCTATGTTGCTTTGCGGCTGCGCTGCTATAGATTCGGCCAAGAAAAATAATGATCTTATGCTGACACTTAAGACGGGCCAGGCAAAGGATGAGGTTTTAAAGATAATGGGGAATCCTGCCAGAAATGAAAATTACAGCCGTGGGGGCAAAGAAGTGCAGGTTTGGTATTATAGGACAAATTATGATATATATGCCCTCCACGATGATAATTTTACCCCTTTAGTATTTAAAGATGATAAGTTAGCTTGCTGGGGCAATGATTGTTACCGGCAAGAGGTGGAATTTACTGCCGCGGATCAGTGAAAGAAACTTGCATATAATCGCTCTTAGGATATAATTGTATCTTATCTTGACTATAAGTTAGTTCATAGTCGATGGTTTATTGTTTATGGCCGTTCGTTTTGCCATGAACCAAGAACTATGAACCATGAACTATTACGCGCCCATAGCTCAATTGGATAGAGCACCAGCCTACGGAGCTGGTTGTTGGAGGTTCGATCCCTCCTGGGCGCATTAAATTTCGTGAAAACAAATTTAATAGATAGAATTTACATGTCTGAAGCGCTTAAAGAGGCGCAAGTGGCTTTCCAAGAGGACGAAGTCCCTGTGGGTGCGGTTATAGTCCATAAGGGTAAAATTATTGCCCGCGGCCATAATCAGATAGAGCGCCTTAAAGATCCCACGGCGCATGCCGAGATGATCGCCATTACTGCCGCAACCAATTGTTTAGAGACGAAGTGGTTGAACGAGGCATCTATGTATGTTACAATTGAACCTTGTAGCATGTGCGCAGGTGCATTAGTGCTTTCGCGGATAAAAAAGGTGTATTTTGGCGCAAGCGATCCTAAGACCGGAGCATGCGGTTCGGTAGTCAATATCATAGATAATAAAAAGCTTAACCATAGAATTAAAGTCAGCAAAGGCTTGTTAAAAGAAGAGAGCGCTTCTTTGCTGAAAGAGTTTTTTAAGAAGAAACGCTAAAAATCTGGAGAGATGGCTGAGTGGCCGAAAGCAGCTCACTGCTAATGAGTTGTCCTGGGAAACTGGGACCCTGGGTTCGAATCCCAGTCTCTCCGTAATTCAATCGCATATCTTTCGCAATATCTGCACAGGATATCTGCCGACTTATCTTTAAATCCCTTTTTAACTGCATCAAAACACTCTCCCGAAAATAATGAATCATAATCAGAGGTGAGTAAATTTCCTAAAATATGTTTCATGCGGTAATCCGCGCTACAGAGAAGAATATCGCCGTTCGGCAGAATAATATTCCAATGCAGGCCTCTTGCACAATATATGTTATCTTCCTTTCGCTTCGGCAGGGCTTTTCCTTTTATTTTTATATTACCTGATCTTGAATATAGAGCGATATGTTTAGCCTCAGGCATACTGATTTTAGGATGCAATTTCTTTCCATAAAAATGAAAATAAAACATCGCGGGTTTTAGTTTATTTTTTACAGACTCTAATAAGTCCAGGTAATTCTTATCCACTGCTATTTTCTCATAGCCTTCTGCGGATGGCAGGTGTATTGTAAAATATTCAAATCGAACGGGCGCGATTACATCTATATCGGATTGTTTTATGCCTACAAGTGTAGTATCAACTGATATTTGATGGCCTTTTTTGTGAGAGTATAGAATCATCTTGGCGCAGTCCGGGTTTAGCCATGGCTCACTCATGCCGCAAAAGATTATATGCACATCTTCAGGCAGTTTATCAACACAGGCCTTAAATGTGCTGAAGCTCATTTGGTAAACCTTACTTTTTCTTGAATAAGCCTCTAGCAGAAGTTTTTGCGGGCAGTATTCGCACATCACTTTGCATCCGATATTCGTTGTAATTTCTAATATTCTCATATGTTAACCCGATATTATTAGCGTGTTTTACAACCGACGGTATCGATTGTAATTTCTTTATTCGTAGTAGCCGAAATGCGCGCTGCTTCCGTTACTTTCAGGGTTTCTATGGCATCATCGATATCCGTTTGCGGTTTCGTCCTGCTATTAATGCAATAATAAAAATGCATAAGCTCATTATAAATCGAATCTGCAATTCTTTCTTTAACACATGGTATGGTTTTTACTTTGTTCCTGCCGGATCGCAATGTAATGGAAGAGGTAGCCGCATCGGTTGTGATAATGCCTTTTTTTCCTATTATTATCATGTGCTCATAGCTAGATTTGACGCCATTTGCCCATGAAGCAAGTAAAGTGCCTTTTATCCCGGAGTGAAATGATAATTTGCAGGAAACGGTATCTTCGCCAAACCTGTCCGGTATTTTTATATTGGAAAATTCGGCATAAACCTTATTAATTCCTCCAAAAAGATGCAGCAACATGTTTACAAGATGAGTTCCTGCTTCATGGAGGACTCCGCCTCCGCTTTTCTCTTTATCGCCAAGCCAGTCCGATCTCATTATGTATTCAACTAGATTCTGGTTGTGATAAGCAAAGACTTCTTGAATTTCTCCTATAGTTTCTGCATCCAGCAGCGACTTTAATTTTCTATACCTGTCCAGGTATCTTTGGTTATACCCGATCATTACAATATTACGTGATTTCCGGAGGCGGCGTTTTAAAATACGGGCTTGCGCTAAAGTGTTTGTTACGGGTTTTTCGCATAGGACATCCAGGCCTTTTGCCAGGGATTTTTCTATATAATAATTATGAAGGTGATTCGGAGCGGCGATAATTGCGCAATCGATATTAGAGTCAGCGAGTTCTTCGAAAGAGCGGAAAATCTTGACGGGATAGTCAATTTCTTTTTTCAGCAACTTTGCGCTTTTGCTACTTCTGCTATACAGGCCTAAGCATGTAAGGGGGCAGTTGTTTTGGTTTAACGCGGGAGCATAGCCTATTTTGGCTATGTGGCCGCATCCAATTAAGCCGCAGAGTGTTTTTTCTTTTCTCGCCATTTTTGATTTATTAGTAAACAGGGTATCGATAATAAAATACAGACGTTAAAATTTATAAATTGATTATATCACGATAAAGTCTGTTTTTGTATATCCATATTTCTGTGCCGTTCTTTCAGGTGCAGTTTTTTAAACTTTTAATAAAGTGCTTGAAGTGGATAATATAGGATAGTATAATTATGGTAGAAATATCCTTTCGCAAAGTAGTAAACGCTATACCCAAGAGAATATTCATAAAATGTCATATAAAGTTTTTGCCTTAAAGTGGCGGCCGAAGAACTTCGATGAAATCGTAGGGCAGGATCATGTCGTCGGTACGCTTAAGAACGCCATTCAGAAGAATCGTCTAGCCAATGCTTATTTATTCGCTGGCCCCCGCGGCATAGGAAAGACTTCTACTGCCAGGATTCTTGCCAAATCACTTAACTGTAAAGATGGCCCTACGGTTAGTCCTTGCCAGAAATGTGCATCGTGTCTGGATATAACTAACAGCCGCAGTTTAGATGTTATAGAAATAGACGGGGCTTCAAACCGCGGCATCGATGAAATAAGGGTGCTGCGCGAAAACGTAAAATTCCCTCCCAGTATAGGTAAATATAAAATCTACATCATTGACGAAGTGCATATGCTTACTACCGAGGCATTTAATGCACTGCTTAAAACCTTGGAGGAGCCGCCGGAGTTTGTTAAATTTATATTCGCGACCACCCATCCGAACAAGGTCTTGCCGACTATCCTTTCACGCTGTCAGAGGCTTGATTTCAGGCGTATACCGGTTGTGGAAATAATCGCCCAGCTGGAAAAGATAATTTCCGCGGAGAATATAAAAATAGATAAAGATGTTTTGTTTGCCATCGCCCGTTCAAGCGACGGAGCTCTCCGGGATGCGGAGTCTCTGTTAGATCAGCTTAGCTCTTTTGCCGAAGGAAAAATCTCACTCGATGACATTAACTCTATATTAGGAGTTGTCGAACATGATGCATTATTTCAGATAACAGATCATATAATCCGTAAAGATCCCAAAGCAACTCTGGAATTGTTCAACAAGATTATCGATGAAGGAAAAGATATAAATTTGTTCCTCAGCAATCTTATAGAGCATTTTCGTAATCTCATGATCGCTAAAATTACCAAAGCAGATTCCAAACTTATAGACTTGCCTCAGGAGCTCTGCGAAAAGTTATTGCAGCAATCGCAGAATTTTACTTTAGAGGAGATATTCGGCGTTTTTAATACGTTGGTTAATGCTCAGGAAATGGGAAAACGCCTGGAGTCTGCGCGTATCCCTTTAGAAATAAGCTTGATTAAATTGGCGCATGATAAAAGAGCGGCAAATACTACTCCTGCTCCGGTTGAGAAGAAGGCCGAGCATAAGGATAAAACCGGACCTAAGCCCGGAAGCGAAACTAAAAATAACTTAGAGCCTGTACATGAAGAAAAGCATGAGGACAAAAAAGAATCTTCGGGCGGATCCGTAGAAAATATCCGCGAGGGATGGCATAACATCGTTGAGAGAATAAGTAAAATTAAGATGCACGTGGCAACCTATCTTAATGAAGGCAATCTTGTGAGTCTTGAGCATAATACCCTTACTATATCTTTCCCCAAAAACTGTTCGTTGCATAAAGAATCCCTTGATAAAAAAGAAAATAAAGAAATTGTAGAAAAAATAATTTCTGAAACATGTGCGGTATCCCCGCGGGTTAATTTTGTGCTCTCTAAAGAAGAACTGCGCAGGGATGACGCCCAAAGCAGCCCTTTGCTTAAGTCGGCATTGGATGCTTTTGGGGCAAGGATAATCAGGGAAATAATATAATGGCAACTTATACCGATTCGATAGAGAAATTGATAGAAAGGCTGATTAAGTTCCCCGGAGTCGGCAGGCGTAGCGCCGAAAGGATTGTTAATTATATATTGGGCGCTTCCAGGGATGATATTAAAGGTTTATCGGATGCTATAAATAAAGTTAAGGAAAGCGTGCGTTTCTGCCGGGTTTGCAATAACCTAAGCGAAGAAGAGCTTTGCAGTATCTGCCGGGATGATCGCCGTCAAAAAGATGTTATCTGTATTGTGGAGAAGCCTGCTGATGTAACGGCGATGGAAAAGGCCGCTAGTTTTAAAGGGGTATATCATGTATTGCTGGGTTCAATATCGCCTTTAGAGGGCAGGGGCCCGGGAGATTTAAAAATAGACGAGCTTATGCAAAGATTAAGACTTAATAATATTAAGGAAGTTATTATAGCGACCGATGCCGACACAGAAGGGGAGACTACCGCACTGTACCTCGCTAAGCTTATTAAACCTTTAGGAGTGAGCTTAAGCCGTATCGGCTTAGGCCTGCCTATGGGATCAAATCTGGAATACGCAGATTCAACCACGCTTTCTAAATCCCTGGAATCACGCCGCACGATCTAATAAAGGTTTCTTTAGAAAATAAAATAACGAATAAAAACCGGCAGCAAATGGAAAGAGCGTATTGCCTGTAAGAAGATAAAACATGGCAATAACGAACAGATAGTTCGCATAGAATAGCGGATTTGTGAACGAAACATTTTTGTTCTGCAGTTTATCTATCAAAAACGCGCTGAACATAAGCATAAACGGCAGTGCCGGCAGCTGCATGCGCCATCCGTAACTGGTGGGTTTGACAATTATCAGCGTTATTATCGCTATGATGGCAAATGTGCCTGTTGGCACGATCCCTTTTTTGAAATTATTCTTATTTGTGCATAGAGCCAGCCAATACCCCGCAATAAAAAATAAAAAGACAAATAATTTATCCCAATAAATTCTATTTTTTACAGAACGGCTTAAGTTTTTGATATCCCATCCGGCTATAAATGATAATTTAGCCAGCAGGTCTTCTGTAAATAGGCGGGGTTTTTGCCGGGCATACTCAAAAACTTGGCGGACTTTAGGATCGAGTCTGAGTGTGTTATAAACTTTGTTTTTTTCTATACCTTCGAAGTTAATTGAGGAAGGGGGCATGTTTCCTTCCCAGACGTTCATTCCTACTGCCGAGGTTAATAGGCATAATTTTCTACCGGTAATATAATTTCTTATCGTAACCGGAGCGATAATTAAGATGGCCGCCGTTATAAATAAAACCGTGTATTTAATCGCCTTAGAGCGTAGATTATTTTTGAGGAAGAAATAAAGCCACGGGGCTATAAAGAGCAGGTATACTAAAATATTGGGCCGGGTTATGATAGCCAGCCCTAAAAGAATACCTGAAACAAATAATGGTTTTGATTTGTTAGTATCAAGCGATTTTATCAGGTAATAAATCGACGCACAGCTAAAGAATGTCCCCAGTGGCTCGGAAAGTAAGCTTTTGGCCACGGTGTTGGGTAGTGCGTTAAAGCTGAATAATAGAAGGGAAAGCATGGCGACATTGGTGTTAAAGAGCCTTTTAGCGATTTTATATATTATCAGCGCTGAGCCGAATACGAGGAAGCTTTGTACCCAGTAAGCCATAAAGAGATTTTCGCCGAATATAAAATGTACTAAGGCTAGAAAATATCTGTAGAAAGGCACAAAATAGAACGGTGCTTCGGTTTTATCCAGCCAATCGCCGAAAAGAATCATTCGGGAATGCGATTCGAAAGTAAGCCAGTCGTCTCTGCGGGATAATATGTTAAAAAGTGGGCTTGAGGCAGATTTTAACAATTTAAAGAACGCGATAGTCGTGAGGGTTGTAAAAAAAGAAAAGAGCAGGAACCGTTCATTCGTCAGCAATCTCATTAGCTTTTGTTTCTTAACGCAGGTTATCCTGATAAAGAGCAGAGCCAGGAATTTTAAGAAAAGCATTGCAAAGAATAAATAATGAGCGCCGCTATCCAGGATAAGTCTTAAATGTGACGGCTTATCCGGATAAAGGTACCGTGAGTTGATGGTTTTTGGTTTGCCCTTTAAGTCCCATTGTAAATCTAATACATCGTCTTCTATCCGTTTATTAATGTATTCTACTTCTATGTTATGGAATCCTTGTGTCAGCGGCAGGATTTTATTCAGAGCTGCGTTATTGTCGATATAAAGCCGGCATTCTCCGGTTGATAAAGCAGAGAATTTTAAATCACACTCTTCAGGGACGTATACAAAACCTTTCCATAAAATACTAAAATCATAATTTTCGATAACGGGATCATTATTAAAAAACCACAGATTAAACGGTTTTTTGCGCGGAGTGTAACCTACGTTATAAAAAGATATATTTTTGTCTATGCGTGTTGCATTCAGGTTGCGGAATTCAGTTGATTTCTCAAAATTTCCGGAGAAATCCTTGTTATTATAATAGTATCCGATGAGGCCGTGCGGCAGAAGTATTAAATGCAGCGCTATCTTAAGCAGATTGAGCGTTATTAAAACTGCGGCTACCCTGCGTAGAGTTTTGCTGTCAATATCTTTCCATTCCAGTACAAAGAAAAGTAGGATAAGAAACAGGACAAAGAAAACATTCAGGTAATGTGTTAGCGGTAAACCGTTGAATAACAGGGCACTTCTTAGCGGCAGGACGATAAAAAGAAGCAGCGTGAGTAAGAAGATAATAAGCTTGTATTTTTTTGCGGGTATAGTGGGCATAAATGTATCCTTAAGGGTATATATTATAGTTAACGGCTTTATTTTGCAAGATAAATTACCTGTTCTATCCCCGGCTTTTCACTTGACGGAGACAGCATTTTGTGTAAAATAGGAGCTACAATTCCCCCTTAGCTCAGTTGGTAGAGCGAGAGACTGTTAATCTCCAGGTCCTTGGTTCGAGTCCAAGAGGGGGAGCCAAAAATTGGCCCGGCATTCTTGCCGGGCCGTTTTATTTTCTGTCGCCGCCACACCCTTTCGTTTAGCAAAAATTGCTTTTAGTTACACATTTGTGTTGTTTAATATATAATTATAGACATGGAAAAACAAAAATCTAAGATCGAAGTAGCAACGTTGAGGTTGTCGTTGATACTTTCTATTCTGTATCTAGCCGCCGATATCATTATTGCTATCATATGCGACTCCGAAACCATTTTATTAGACGGTTTGTACGGTGTAGCAGATGTTGTGGTTTCCTTGATGGCCATCTTTGTAGTATTAAAGCTTAAAGAGCCGCCGAATGAAAAATACCATTTTGGCTACGCTAAATATGAGCCGTTTATGACCGCGCTCGAAGGGATCCTGATTACCGCTATTTGTTTCTCAACTGTGGTTATGAGTATTCAGGATATTGTCCATCCCGAACCCGTCAATCACCCCGGCATAATAATCTGGTACTCATTCATTAATATTTTTATCGGCTTTGGTTTCGGATTTTATGGAAAATTGGCAGGTAAGAAAACAGGGTCAGAAATCATAAAGACGGATAGCGAGCTTTGGATGATCGGGGGTTTTATCAGCCTGGCGGTATTCATAGCATTTTATTTAAGCAACTTTATGACGCGCATGGGATTTAGCTGGTATGCGGATTATGTTGACCCTGGGATGGCTATTTTGTTATCGCTATTCTTCCTGTAGCGGCCGATTGAAATCCTGAAAGAAAGTTTCTTCGATCTCGTAGATGCCAGCCCCAATAAAGAAATCAGGGCAGAGGTTCAGAAAGTAATTAAATCTTGCATAGAAAAATATCATTTGCCGGAAATAAAATGGCTTAAGCTTAGGAAGGCCGGCCGGAGGATATTCGTATTCGTCTGTCTGACTGTGGATTCAAACAAGAATCTAAAAGAGTTTACTGAAATAAAGCAAAACCTGATTTCTGAGATAGGCCGTATTAACCCGGATTTTGATGTAATGGTGTTCTTTGAGACTTAATATAGCAAAACCCGTTACGGGGTCAGGCTATAAAATTTGTTCTATAGGCGGAAAGTTACCTTTGGGCCCTCTGTAAGTAAAATGCTTGCAGAGGGTTTTTGTTTGGAGTAAAATAACAATGAAAGGAGGCAGATATGGAGAATAGACCAACTTCTTCTTATTGGGCATACCAGATTTTGCACGTAGGATTTGTAGTGGCTCCGGTGTTGGCGGGTTTGGATAAGTTTACTAATTTATTGACAAGCTGGGATATGTATCTTGCTCCTGTATTGGTGAAGATCCTTCCTTTGCCGGCGAATATTTTTATGCGCGCTATCGGCGTAGTGGAAATTACCGCGGGTATTATCGTCGCAGTAAAACCTAAAATTGGCGGTTTAATAGTTTCTGCTTGGCTTGTAGTTATAATTATCAATCTTTTGCTTGCCAGAGGTTTTTATGATATTGCTTTGCGCGACTTAGGCCTTGCGTTGGGGGCTTTATCGCTTTCTTTGCTGAGCAGGGAATATAGCCGTAAAGCGCAGGCATAATAAGGCCTTTAAAGAGAGATTTAAGTAATGATTCTGATAAAAATCTTTTGGGAGTTCTTTAAGATAGGGCTCTTTACTTTCGGCGGCGGATACGCGATGATTCCTTTGATAGAAAAGGAAATCGTAAATACGCATCATTGGTTGACCCTGGAGCAGTTTGTCGAGCTTATCGCAATCGCAGAGATGACTCCGGGGCCCATCGCGGTAAATTCGGCTACTTTTGTCGGTTATAAAGTAGCTAAATTCTGGGGTGCCGTGGTTAGTACCCTGGGAGTGGTTTTGCCTTCTTTCCTGATAATCTGGGCCATTGCCTCGGTATTTTTCTCCTTCCAGGATAATCAAATAGTGCAGGCTGCTTTTAAAGGCTTAAAGCCTGCGATACTCGCCCTAATTATAGTCGCAGCCTTAAGCATAACTAAAATTGCCATAGCAGATTATAAATCCGTGCTTATCCTTGTTTTTGTTGTAATAGCCGTGTGGATTCTTAAAATTCATCCCATCTTAGCTCTGTTAATTTCTGGCATTATAGGAATTATGTTTCTGAGATAATTTATGTTTAAGGAATATGCTTTAGTAGTTTTAAAACGACGGTTATTATAGGGCCGGTCGTTAAACAAAAGGAGGAGATATGAAGATAGTAAAAATCATTCTTGCTATTCTGCTTCCCCCGGTGGCTGCGTTCTTGCAGGTAGGCCTTACCACACACTTTTGGATCAACATAGTACTTTGCCTTTTCTTTTATCTCCCGGGGATATTGCATGCCTTGTGGTTAGTTCTAACCGATAAAAAGGGCTAAGCGAAATTTTATTATAGAAAACAAAAAGGAGAGAAGATGAGAAATTACATAGTTGAGTTTATCGGTACGTTTCTGTTTCTTTTAGTTATTGGTCTTTGTGCTATTGAGCCGGGTGGTGCGGGAGCGATGGCGCCATTGGCAATAGGTACTATCTTAATGGTAATGGTCTATGCAGGCGGCCATATATCAGGAGGCCATTACAATCCCGCAGTAACGCTTGGCGTATGGCTGCGCGGTAAATGCCAGACGAAGGACGTCCCTTTTTATATGGTCGCCCAGATTTTAGGCGCATTTTTCGGTTCCTTGTTGGCCGTAAAATTAAGAGGCAATATTTTAATCATTCCGGCAAGTCCTAATGCTCTCAACGCTTTATTGGCAGAGCTTATTTTTACTTTTGCGCTGGTTTATGTCGTATTAAATGTGGCAACTTCCAAAAAGACAGCCGGCAATTCATACTACGGGTTAGCAATAGGTTTTACTGTAGTGACAGCGGCTTATTCAATAGGTAGCATCTCCGGCTGTGCCATTAATCCCGCAATCGCTATCGGCTTGACTGTGATGGGTTTAAGCAAGCTAAGCAATCTTTGGATTTTTATTGTGGCTAACCTGGCGGGTGGCGCGTTAGCAGCTATTATTTTTAAGATTATAAATAGAGAAGAATAAAATATCCTTAGAGGAACTTGCATTGTGAACCCTCTGTGGTAGAATATACCGCAGAGGGTTTTTGGTTTATATTGAGATAGGAGGCAGGTTTGAAGAAAATAATTATTTTATCGTTGTTTTTTCTGGCATTAAATGTGGCTGCGTATTGCGCTCAGGCAAATAGGATTCAATTGACCGATGGTAGCGTAATCAACGGCGAAATAATTTCGTATCTAAATGGAATTTATGTTATAAATACCGCTGCCTTCGGAGAAATAAAAATAGAAGCAGCAAAAATTTCTAAAATCGAATCAGAGGATGCCCCTGCGGTTAATACACCCGTTAATACTGATATACAGACAAATATCCCTAATAAGTCTATGGTTGATAGTTATAGGCAAAAATTGATGGCTAATCCAGAAAACGCGGCTGTTATTACGGGATTAGCGACTGATCCTGCAATTCAAGATTTGGCGAAAGACCCCCAGATTATGGAAGCTGCAAAAGCAGGCGATATCCAGGGCCTGATGAAAAACCCAAAGTTCATAAATATTGTAAACAACCCTAAAATGCAAGAGGCCATCAAGAAATTAAAGCAATAGTTTACTCTCTAATGATACCGTCGAATCCCGCATCTAATAAATCCTTAAACATGAGTTTTGTAGGGAAGTTATTGAGATTACCGCTTAAATTAATTCCATCCGGGACAATCATGCCTATTTTGCAGGGAAGATTAAAAGGCAAGAAATGGATTGTAGGCTCGGGAAGGCACGGGTATTGGTTGGGTTCTTATGAAAATAAAGAACGTATTTTGTTTGAGAAAACTATTCAAAAGGATAAAATAGTTTTTGATATAGGCGCGCAAGCAGGTTTCTATACGCTTTTAGCTTCTGAGCTGGTTGGCGGGAGTGGCAAAGTTTTTGCTTTTGAGCCATTGCCCGAGAATATTGAATACCTGAAAAAACATCTGCAATTAAATCATGTAGAAAATGTGACTATTATTGATGCTGCTGTTTCCGGCGAGTGCGGGTTAGCGCCATTTAAGTTAGGTGTCGATAACTCTCTTGGTAGGATAGCTTCAGAGGGAACGCTAAAGGTAAAGACGGTTGGCTTGGACGCCTTAATTTCTAAGGGAGAACTTCCCGAACCGGATTATATAAAGATTGATGCTGAAGGTGCTGAGTTGGAAATTCTTCGTGGAGCACAAGTAGTGCTTAAATCAAAACATCCGACGATGTTTATCTCCGTGCACGGCAAGTTATACGATGATATTGCCGCATTACTTGCATCATTAAATTATAAATGGTGCGGGATACATGTTTTGGATCCCCGTAAAGCGGGTGCTTTGTTTGCTACCGGAATTTAAGCCAAACAATAAACGCGGTTGGCTAAAAGACTTGACGAAAGAGTATTTTTTAATATAATTATTGTAATGAAAAAACTTACGGTTATACTTATTATTTGTTTCTTGGCCGGTAATGTTTGTTTTATTGCTTCCTCACAAGCAGATGAAGGCAAAAAGAGCAGCCTAAAAGGCATTGAGGTGCTCGGAGGCTATGCCCAGGGTAATCTGCATGAGAAGAAACATTATAAGCTCGTACCTTTATTTGTAGATTTCGATTTTGATTTAAAACCTCTGTTTGCCAAGAATTATCCCGGGATGTTGCAGTTTGTTGAGGAGCCGTTCTTCTCGTATGCTTTTAGCCCTCATAAAAATATCGAAATCGGCAATAACTTCTTGATTAAATTGGGGCTTGTCCCTGAGACTTGGAAATTGCAGCCGTATCTTAAAGCCGGCGTAGGTATAGTTTATATGACAGAGCATACCAGGCAGCAGGGCACTCAGTTTAACTTTAACGAATATTTCGGATTCGGCATGCATTATTTTATAAAAAATAATTTTGCCCTGACCGGAGAATACCGCTATCGTCACCTTTCTAACGCGGATATAGCTAGCCCGAATAGAGGCATTGAGACGTGGTACGGCTTAGTCGGAATTTCCTATCTCTTCTGATTTTAACAAAAATATTTTTATTATAAGGGGGTTCTATGCATATACCCGACGGATTTCTATCGTTTAAGGTGTGGGGCATGGCATGGCTTTTTTCCATGGGGGTTTAGGCCTTTGCGTTAAGAAGACCAAAGAATTCTTGAAAGATAGAATGGTGCCCCTTATGGGGGTAATGTCTGCTTTTATTTTTGCGGCACAAATGCTTAATTTTCCGGTTATCGGCGGAACATCCGGGCATTTGCTGGGTGGGGTATTGGCTGCGGCATTACTCGGACCCTGGGCAGGGGCAATTGTCATCGCCTGTGTTTTGATGGTGCAGTGCCTTATTTTTCAGGACGGAGGCTTGACTGCTTTAGGAGCGAATATTTTCAATATGGCCATAGTAGGGACTATTGGAGGATATTTTATTTATAGATTAATTGTAAGAATAGTAGGGGGAATCAGAGGCATCATAACAGGTGTTGCCGTAGCAGCGTGGTTGTCTGTAGTTATGGCTTCGAGCGTATGCGCTATTGAGCTTTCTTTATCAGGGACATCTCCTTTTAAAATCGCGCTTTCTGCTATGGCCGGAATACATGCTTTAATAGGCTTAGGCGAAGCAGTAATTTCCTGTTTCGTAGTCATCTTTGTGCTTAAAACAAGGCCGGATTTGGTGTATAATTATAATAAGAAATGAAAAAAAGAGATATAGTGATGGGTCTTTTGGTTGCGCTATTCTTAGCATTTTTCTTTTCGCCTTTTGTCTCCACTCGGCCGGATGGCTTAGAAAAAGTGGCAAAGGATCAAGGGTTCTTGGATAGAGCTGAAGTAGCGCCCGTGGTTACTTCACTAGTGCCAAATTATATTTGCCCCGGGATTAAAGATGAACGTATGGCAACTTCTTTGGCCGGAGCGTTGGGTGTTCTTCTGGTATTCGGCGTAGGATACGCCACAGCAGCGTTGCTGAAGAAAAAATAAGGTTTATAACCAATGCATCATTCATATCTGGACGAATATAGCGGATTGGAAAGCCCGGTGCACAGGCTTGAACCGCGTTTAAAAATAGTGACCTTGTTCATATTTATACTGTTTATTATTTTGAGTAAGCCAACCGCGTATCTTTCTTTTTTTCTTTATGCTTGTGTTTTGTTGATATTGCTAAGGCTTTCTAAAATACCTTGGCGTTTTGTATTATCCCGCTCATTGGTCATTATTCCTTTTGTTTTAATGATTGCGTTATTCATTCCTTTCCTCAAAAAAGGAGAAGTGGCAGGCGGCTATTCTTTGGGCGCTTTGAGGCTCACGGTTACTTATGATGGGCTTGTGGTTTTTTGGAATGTTTTAATTAAGGCATATTTGTCTATCTTGTGTGTTATCCTGCTTATGGCAAGTACTACTTTTACGCATTTCTTGAGGGCGCTTGAGAAATTGCGTATTCCTAAAATATTTACCATGATTTTGTCATTTATGTACCGTTACGTATTTGTAGTCAATGAAGAACTGATGCAGATGCAGCGGGCAAAGGAAGCGCGTTCAGTTGGCGGTACGCAATGGTTTCATCTTAAGGCGTTGGCTAATATGCTCGGCGTGCTTTTTGTGAGAGTTTATGAAAGAGGAGAGTTGGTGTATATGGCGATGTGCGCACGCGGTTTCAGTGGCGAGATTAAGGGTACGGATGAGTTTGTAATTTCCGGTTTTGATGTAATATTTGCCGGTATAGTTTTGGCTGTTTTATCCGCCATAAAAATATTCGCAGGTTAATATGTCAGAAAAAATCATTGAGATAAAAAATCTTAGTTATTCTTATCCAGACGGGACAAAGGCGTTGTCCGGAATTAATCTGGATATTTATAGGAATGAGTCTGTAGGTATTATTGGTCCTAACGGAGCAGGCAAGACTACATTTCTCCTGCAGTTAAACGGTATCTTGCGCGGGCAAGGGCAGATTTGCATCTGTGGCATGGATATCTGCGACAAGAACCTTGCTATTATACGTAAAAACGTAGGGCTGATATTTCAGGATCCCGATGCTCAACTTTTTATGCCTACGGCTAAGGAGGATGTGGCTTTTGGCCCGCTGAATATGAATTTGCCCAAGGAAACTATTAGTTCTTTAGCTGAAAAAGCGCTTTCTGCGGTTGATATGCTTGATGCTAAAGATAAACTTGCGCATCACTTAAGCCTGGGAGAGAAAAAAAGAGTTTCTATCGCCACCGTGCTTGCAATGAATCCGGAAGTGCTTGTGATGGATGAGCCTACAAGTAATCTTGATCCCAAGCACAAGAAGAGCCTGATATTGCTAATAAACGGTTTAGCTCATACAAAGTTAATCTCCAGCCACGATTTGCGTTTGATTACGGAAACCTGCAATAGGGTTATTATACTTGATAAGGGCATGGTAATTGCTGATGGAAAGACCAGGGACATTTTAAGCGACAGGGCATTGCTTCATAAATATGACTTCGATGTTGACGTTATCCCCCAAGCGTATTTATCCTCGCCAATTTCTTCTTGACATAAGAATTTCCTCGTGCTAACCTAATTTAATTAAATAAGATGCGTAAAAAAGAGAGAAGAAATTTCCTAAGAGTTTCTACCTATCATCTAGCCAAATATAAGGCATCGCCTGAGGCGGGTGGGCATGTTGTGCCTATGCTTGCTTTTCTTAGGGATATTGGGGCAGGCGGCGTGTGCCTTAGGGCCACAGAGCGTATTCCTCTATTAAGCATACTGCAGCTTAAAATCAATTTTCCTTCTTTAAAGGATCCCATTTTTGCTTTAGCTAAGGTCATGTGGGTAAAGCAGATTAAAAAAGACAAAGCATATGATTTGGGCCTGCAATTTATCGAAATGGATGATTTGGTCCGTAATCTGATTGATAAAAAGTTGAAGTTCGTGTTTGATAAAACACAACATCGTAAAAAGGCCTGATATGGCGCTAAAAATAAAGTCATACGCCTTTTCTTTTGTTTTATTGGCTCTAAGTGCAGGTTCGTCTTTCGCTCAAGGTGGCCCCATCTCGGCGAGAGATAATTTGATTTTTGCTTCCATGAATCAGGTTGAGGCTCAACAGAAGGCCATGGCTGATGCGATGATGGAAGCGCAGCTGATGGCGGCTGAAAGCAAGCCCGCCTCAAAAATCCTGCGCAGCGAAGGTTCCGGCCTTACTTTTAGAGAAGTTGCCTCCCACGCGCACCCGTATTTTTTATTAACTACAACTTATGATAGCAATATCGATAATCGCAGAAAGGATCCCGATGGCTCTTTTATAAACACCATTACTCCCGGCCTGAAGGTAAATTTTGACAGCCAATATGCAACTTTAAACTTGGATGGATCAACCAGCAATAAATATTATAATCAGTATCCGGATTCTAATAACCAGAATGGCGCAGCAAGCCTCTTGGCAAATTTTCTTATAAACCGTTATACGCTTGCTATTTCGGATAGTTATAATAATAACTACGGGCCTGCGCGAGTGGCTGCGAGCGATGATTCCACTTTCGATAATACCTTGCAATGGAATAATGGTTTCATGGCTAGCCTGAGCCGGCAGTATAATCGCTTGGGGTTTAATTTAAGTTATAACCGTGCAGATTATCAGTACAGGGGCGCTGCCGCATCCGAAAATAATTACTACCAAAGTATTTATGATATCACACAGAATTTCACCCTTACTAAGAAGACAGAGTTTTCGTTAGGATATCAATTCAGTAACGCAAAGTATCGTCATGATGCAGCTATCTCTAACGATTATTATTATAATCAATTTCAATTTAGTTTAACCAAAATTTTAACCGCTAAAATAACAGGTCTCTTGTCGACCGCATATAAGAAGGTCGATTATCAGGATAAGGCTGACTATAAAGAGGGCATTTACGGAATTAACTTTAGCTACCAGCCGACAATGCGCACAAGCGTAAGTTTGAATTATCAGTTTACCCCCCATGACAGCTCATCGCCTTCGGATTATTCGATTAGCAACGATATTTTATTCTCCATGACTCACCGTCCAGCATTCAGCTCTAAAGTACAATTTACGCTAAGCTACGAAGCTATGTATTTAAATTCTGCTAAGCAGATTGATCCCGGATACAATAATACATTTACTTTTAATTGCGGCCTCAATTATTATTTCAGGCAATGGCTGGATTTTAGCCTTCATTATTCAAATAAAAGGACTGCCGGAAGTCTTGCTACTAAGTATAATGATAATATTGTTACGCTTCAAACTCAAGCGAGGTTCTAAAAATGCGTAAAATAAAAATATTTATCGTAATGCTGTTATTTTGTGCGTGCGGGTTAATGGTATCTTATGCCCAGAGGAATGACGTTGGTGATGATGGCGATTATGTTATTTCTGCGGATGATGTTTTGGATATAAGCGTTTATGGAGAGGCGGATTTGACTACTTCGGTAAAAGTCTCGCGCGACGGTACCATTAATTATCCACTTTTGGGTAACATACAGGCAGGCGGATTTACCATACGCCAGCTGGAAAGAAAGATTACCGATTTGTTACAACAGGATTATCTGGTAAATCCGCAGGTGAAAGTTTCCATTAAAGAATATTCCAGAATATCTATCTTGGGGGAAGTCAGAAGTCCCGGTTCTTATGAGCTTAAAGAAAATCTTACCCTCACTCAGGCAATTGCCATGGCAGGAGATTTTAATGATAATGCGGATACGGCCAAGGTTAAGATTATTCATAGCCATGACGGTAACAGTGAGGACAAGATTACGGAAGTTGACTTTGACGATATATTGAATAAAAAGATAAGGGATCCGGAAATCAAAGCCAACGATAAAATCATTATTGAACAGATGGGGCGTATCTCTATAATCGGGCAGGTCTCCCGTCCAGGAACATATGATCTTAAAAAAGGCCTGACGGTAGTAGAGGCTATCGGCTTGGCAGGCGGCTTTACGCCTACCGCTGCCCAGAATGCTACCCGCGTAGTCCGTACCGAAGATGATAAGAAAGTTATTATCAATGTTCCGGTTGCTAACATTACCCGTGGGTCAAATAGCGATAAAAACATAGAGCTTCAGGCAGGCGATACGATATTGGTTCCGGAATCTTTCTTTTAGCTCAATAAATCCCGCGTAAGTTTTTATTATGGCCAGCCAAAAACGGATAGAAAATACCTTTCTTTGTTTTCTGCAGGACAATAGTTCAGTACAAGAAATCGAGAAGAATATACAGAATTTTGTGCCATTGGATTGGCATAATCTCTATGAATTGGCTATGCGTAAAGGCTTGTATCCTGTGCTTTACAGCCGAATTCTAAATTATCCTGGGATTCCTACGGATTTCATTCTCAAGCTTAAAAATATTTTCCTGGCTAATATGAAAATAAATATCGGCGCTTATCGTCGGGCGCTTGAAGTGCTCGGTTTTTTAAAAGAAAACAGAATATCGGTGGTTCCTTTAAAAGGCCCGATATCGGCCTTATATTTATATGGGGATTTAGCCTTAAGGAGAAATTCATGCGATTTGGATTTGTTGGTAAAAAAAGAAGATTTTGAGCAATCCAGAAATTTATTGGAAGCAATGGGTTATGGTTCTAGCAAGAATAAGCAAAAACTCAGGCTTAAATATGAGCGGCAATTATGTTTTGCCAAAGGCGATGCGCATGGCAAACCTTTATTATTAGATCTGCACTACGACTTGCACGGCTTATTTACATATGCTAAAGCGGAAGATTTCTGGCGTGGCACAAGGGATATCGATTTTGACGGTAACAAAATTTTAATGCCTTCGAACGAAGACTTGATTATATACTTGAGTCTTGTATGCATGACGATTACCGAATTCATAGAATTACGCTATGTTTACGATATCCGTACGCTTATAAATAAGTTTTATAATCAGATAGCATGGAATGACTTGGCGCACAGGTTAAATAATCACAGGCATAAGCATTGCGTTTTCTTTGCGCTTAAGTTGGCTAAAGAATTGTTCGCTGCGGAAATACCCCGGGATTTCATGGACAGGATTAAGCCAAATATCTTTAAAAGTATTATTTTACAAGCTTGGATTAATAAGCAGAATGTATTGCGGAATTGGGATTATGCAGGTAGCAGATGGTATTTATTTTTTATGCCCTGGCATTATTTTATAAGCAGCTATCTCTATTCGAGAAACATATTCGATTGTATAAAAATTGTTTTTGCTAAGATATTTATGCCTGTTGACGATATTGCGGCCATATATAATCTTAAACCTTCTTATTTTTTATACGCCAAAAGGTTATTTAGGCCATTTAGGCGTTTCTCCGGTAAAGAATATACGCGGTTTATCCATTTATAGCTTGTGTTTCCTGCGGTTAGGGATATAATATATTAGAAAATTTGGAGTGTCTTTTATTTTTTTAAGGAGCTAAGCGTGAAGATAATTATTGATAAAATTAAGATTTCTGAGCTTAAGGAAATGGCCAAAAATAAATTTGGAGATTTCGTCAAGGCAGTAGTTGATATAGAAAAAGGCATAATGGCTGTTGATGCAGAGCTTCATTCTGACCAAGAAGCCATTTTGCTTGAAAACGGCTCAGACCAAAAGAATCTCTGGGGGGTTAACCTTTATGTCGATTTGCCTAAAGATCAAAGGGTAGAGTTTGATTCGATGATTAACCTGCGCCCAACATTTGGAAACCGCAGCCGGGGGGTAGATGATCCCGGCATACAAAAGAAAATCATAGAAGTCGTTAATCAGCTTATTGAATAATGAATATAGTTCATAAGGATTTATATAGCGGCAGATGGCGCGAGCTTTCTTTTTATGAACAGATGGCTCATATCGGAAGCGAAGTATCCAGGACTATATCTTGGCGTAATAAGAAGCAAGAATATTTCCAAAGAGCTTTTGAGCGCTCGCTGGAACTTTTTGATTTAACTACTATGGATCCTAGAAATAAAAAGCGCCTGAAGGAAGTTTTGCGTTGTCGGGAACTGTGGGCTGATTATATATTTGGCGGCAATAACTATAGCCAAGACGACCGAATGTGGCAGAAGTATTTTGATGCTTTCGCCGGCGCAACTAATTTTCATCATTAGAATTAGAGAAACTAAATGATGTTTTAGGTTATTTAAATCGAAGATAGGGAGGTATAAATGCAGAGAGAGAGTGAGAGCAAAAAGCCAAGATGGGGCAAGCCAAAGTTGATTGTGATAACCAGAAGAGATGGGCAGGAGGCAGTGCTTGCGACGTGTAAGTCTGCGGCTGGCGGGCCGGGCGGGCCGAGTAACTCTTATTTGTTGTGCGGCGATTTTGCTCCCGGCACCTGCGGGGTCGGGTGTGCCGGTTTTAGCCCCTCGTAATTAGCCTTTATTCTCCTGCCTGCCGGCAGGCAGGCTTGGAATTTGGCTTTTGGGAAAATCGTGATTTTAAAACTGGCGAAGGCTTGAAATATGTGCGCAAAATAATATTAATATGCTAGAGAATAGCTACCTAGAGTTAAAACAAACAACTATCTTGCCTCGCCTGCCTCTTGAAGGTAACCTCGACCTTACTTACCGCTGCAATAATAATTGTCGCCATTGCTGGCTAAGGATTCCATCTGATTCTAAAGAGTCTAAACTAGAGCTTTCCTTCGCAGAAATAAAAAAAATAGCTCACCAGGCAAGAAGTATGGGTTGCCGCAGCTGGTCTATTTGCGGCGGGGAACCTATGCTGCGCCTGGATTTTTCCGAAACCTTTGATTATCTGACACGTAATTTCAATTCGTATTCTATAAATACTAATGGAACGTTAATCACGCCGAAAATTGCCCGACTTCTAAAAAGAAAAGGCGCGAAGATGATTGCTCTTTATGGCGCAACCGCCCAAGTTCACGATCATATTACCCGCAATCCCGGCTCGTTTGAAGCAACTGTGCGCGGATTTAGATATTTAAAAGAAGCGGGCGCAAGGTTTATAGTTCAACTTATTCCGATGAAAGATAATTACCATCAATTTCAAGACATGGTTAAGTTAGCTGGATCTTTAAGTAAGCATTATAGAGTCGGCGTTGCATGGCTATATCTTTCAGCTTGTGGCGATAAAAAAATAAATACCGAAATTATGCGCCAAAGGCTTTCTCCTAAAGAAGTGGTGGAGTTGGATAAGCCGGATTTATCTTATGAAGAATGCATGAATAAAGAAACAGGTTCAGATCGCCATAATATTAATAACAACGGATATTTATTTTCTTCTTGCATTGCCGATAGGCAGAATTTCCATATTGACCCTTATGGCAAAATGACTTTCTGCTGTTTTATTAAAGATCCCGATTTTCGCTATGATTTAAAAAAAGGCAGTTTCCAGAAGGCCTGGGAGGAATTTATTCCTTCTTTAGCTAATAAGATTAAGATTACTGAAGAATACGCAAGGAATTGTGGCTCTTGTGAATTCAGGAAAGGCTGCCGCTGGTGTTCTGCTTATGCATACTTGGAGCATCGCAGATTTGATGCTAAGATAGAATATCTTTGTGCTGTGGCTCGGGAAAGCCGCAATTTTAAAGAAGCATGGCAAAAAAACCATCGGCGTTATTATAAAATCGCAGATATTACCATTCAGGTTGATTCGGATTTGCCGATTACTGAGAAGACATTTCATCATAAATTCAAATCTTTCGAAGTCGATAGTCCCGAAGCAGATGTTATTTCTATCCGTCATCATTTTTCACTGCCTGATTTGGACGGTAAAAACTTAGGAGAAGAATTTTACCGTAAGCCACCTTGGTTAATATATAAAAATAACGGCTCTTGGGTGTATTTGGGTATTTCGCCGTTTAAAGAGAATAAAGATTTGCATCGTGTAGTAACATTTAACTCTGACCATACCCGCGCCAGGATCTATAATGATAAAGAAGAAACTTTCTTAAAGGGTAACTTACATTCATTAACTCTGTTTCCTACTGACCAGATACTTTTAGCGCGTATTTTAGCGGATAGGGGTGGGTTTTTCTTGCATTCTTGCGGTGTTAATCTTAATGGTGAAGGGCTGCTTTTTGCCGGGCATTCAGAGGCAGGCAAATCAACAATGGCAAGAATAATGAAGAATGCCGGTGCCGAAATCCTCTGTGACGACCGCATAATTGTACGCAAAACTCACGACTCACGACTCACGACTCACGACAGTCTTAGAATTTACGGCACCTGGAGCCATGGGGATGTGGCAGATATATCATCCGGATCAGCTCCGCTTAAGGCAATTATGTTTTTAGAAAAAGCTAATGAAAACCGCCTGATTAAGATTGATAACAAAAAAGAGATTACTAAGAGATTATTAGCACTTTTAATTAAGCCGTTTGTTACTGTTGATTGGTGGGAAAAGACATTAGAAGTAATAGATGATATCGCAGGAGAGGTTACTTGTTATATATTAAAATTTGATAGGACCGGTAAAGTCGTGAAGCTGCTAAAATGACAAGATATACATGTTTTTCAAAAGAGCCGTAATTTTAATCATAACCAGAATACAAGGATTTCCTTCCTACAGGAAGATCGCCAGATTAATCTGCTCAGGTATAGAAATAAAAGAAGCCGATGAGCAAGCTATAAAAGAATTCTACGCTTGCGTTAATCCGGATGCTAAAAATCTGTTATATAATCCGAATGTCAGTAATTTTGTGGCAAAAAAAGGCAGAAAATCCGTAGGTTTTACGCAATTAATCAGGTACCATGGAAACGAAACTCTGTATCCAGGGTATTGGCTTTTTAGTCTCGTAGTAAAGTTTCTTTATCGCGGTATGGGTATAGGAGAAAAGTTAACCCAAAGCGTTATAAAGAGAGCTCGGGGAGAAAATGCCAAGGAATTATCGGTTTTGGTGCGCGAAGATAACCCCGGCGCCATAAGGCTATATACTAAATTAGGATTTGTCAGAAATATAATTCCTTTTTTGGAAGAAAAATTAAAGCAGGAAAAATTTGCAGGTGCCTACAGAAGAATAGTAATGACAAAAATATTATAAAATGGATCCTTACGTTACCACGCTCCCTCTATATAAAGCGCATATTTGGAAAAATAATAAGTTAACCTTAGGGCAATTGGATATAGAGCTTACCGAGCGCTGTAATAATAATTGCAGCCATTGCTATATTAATTTGCCCGCTGATGATGTAATAGCAGAAGAAAAAGAACTTTCAACTACGGATATCAAAAATATCCTTAAAGAGGCAGCTAGCTTGGGTTGTTTAAGGGTGCGTTTTACAGGCGGAGAGCCTCTTTTAAGGAAAGATTTTGAAGAATTATATGTTTTTACGCGAAAGCTTGGATTTAAAGTGTTTCTTTTTACTAACGCCACTTTAGTTACTCCGTACTTAACGAAGTTATTTAAACATATTCCGCTCTTAGGAGAGATTGTAGTCACGGTTTATGGGATGAAGAAAGATTCGTATGAAGCGGTTACAAATACTTCAGGTTCATTTGAAGCTGCTTGGCAAGGAATAAATTTGCTTTTAAAAAATAAAATTCCTTTTGTAGTTAAAGGAGCACTTCTACCTGCAAATAAAAATGAAGTAAGCGAATTTGAGGAATGGGCAAAGAGTATTCCTTGGATGAATCAGCAGCTCCCGTCTTATTCAATGTTTTTTGATTTGCGGTGCCGTAGGGACATAGCTAAAAATGAAGTTATACAGAAATTGAGGATTTCGCCAGAAGAAGGGTTAAAGTTTTTAAGCCGCAAAGAAGATAAATATATGAAAGAGATGAAGGAATTCTGTTCCAAATTCATGCGGCCTTCAGAAGACAAGCTTTTTTCCTGTGGTTCGGGGCATGGTGGTTGTATTGACGCCTATGGTAAATTTCAGCCGTGTATGATGTTGCGGTATCCGGATTGTGTGTATGATTTGTTGTCAGAGGACAGAAGTCAGAGGTCAGAGGGCAGAAGTCAGAGGTCGCTAAGGGATGCTTTGGAGAATTTTTTCCCGAAAATGCGGGAGATGAAGGCGACAAATCCTGATTATCTTGTAAGGTGCGCGAAATGTTTTCTTAAAGGCCTCTGCGAGCAATGCCCGGCAAAGTCCTGGATGGAACACGGTACTCTCGATACGCCGGTCGAGTATCTTTGCGAAATAGCTCACGCCCAGGCGAGGTTTTTGGGGTTGATTGGAGAGAATGAAAAGGCGTGGGAAGTTGTTGGCTGGAGAAGTAGAATAGAGAGATTCGTGGGAGTTCAGAAGTCAGAAAACAGAGATCAGAAGTCAAATGTCGGAAGTTAGAGCAAAAACAACGATTAAAACCGTAAAAGACTTGAAAATATACCAGATGGCATATAAACTGGCTATAAATATCTTTGAAATTACTAAGAAGTTTCCTAAAGAAGAGACTTATTCATTAACTGATCAAATAAGAAGATCTTCGCGTTCAGTTGCTTTAAATATAAGAGAAGGATTCGCTAAGAGGAAGTATGAAAATGTGTTCACTAGGCATCTAAACGATGCTTTAGGATCTTCCGAAGAAACTAGAGGATGGCTAGATTTTGCAAAAGATAGCAAATATATAGTTGAAACAGAATATGGTTTTTTAGATAAGAATTATGATGAGTTAAACGCAATGCTTTTTACTTTAATGAATAATTGGCATAATTATTCTGACATCTGATTTCTGTCATCTGTCATCTGAAAAAAAGGAGTGATCTATGGAACCAAAAGTTAATCTTAGTACGAAATACAAGCCATCCGAAGACGTAGTTGCCCGCGAAGTGCAGGGCGAATTCATTATTATCCCAATTACCAGCGGTATTGGGGATTTAGAGGATGAGATATTTTCGCTTAACGAAACCGGCAGGGCTATTTGGGCAAAACTAGACGGTAAGAAGGCACTAAAGGGTATTGTAAGAGAATTGGAATCGGAATTCGAATTTGAAACAGGCGAAATAGAAAAAGATGTTTTAGGCATTACCGAAGAACTTTTAAAAAGGAAGATGCTTGTTGAGTCAAAATGAGATAAATTTTTCATCCGAATCCTTGGGTTATTTGATTCAGGATACTCTTTCTAAGGGCGCATCTTTTAGGTTTCAGGCCAAAGGCTCTAGCATGAGCCCTTTTATCAAAGACGGTGATATAGTTGTTATCTCACCGAGTAGTAATTCCGCCATGTCTTTTGGAAAGCCAGTAGCTTTCGTAAGGACGATTTCAGAGAAACTTGTAATTCACAGAATAATAGGCCACAATAGAAATGGATTTGTTGTAAAGGGCGATAGTGTTTTGGGAATAGACGGCTTGATTCCCATGGCTAATATTTTAGGAGTGGTAACCGCAATAGAAAGGAATGGTAAACCGATAAGACTTGGCTTAGGTTCCGAGCGGATTTTGATCGCTCTCTTAAGTAGATTTAATTTACTGCCAACTTGTTCGCGTTTGTGGATGTTTATTCCGCCAGCGCCGAGAGGTTTTATCAAACATATAATCCTCTCCTAGAAAGACGGGCTAAGATTCACTTTCTGGGTGGGCTATTTCTTCTGGAGAGATTTTTTAAGTCGAGGATATCCTGTTTTCTGTGTGTTTTTTCTTGGAATAAATCAATTCTTTAATTCCTATTATGTTTACGCCAATCCCGGCATATTTAGATTTTCTACGCTTAAGCCATGCCCGGTCAAAATTTAATCCCCGTAACCCCATTAGGATATCAACTCTTATAGGGGCTACGCCTATCTGGTAGATCATTCTATTGTTCGTTAAATCTTCCAATCGTATGCCTTTTAAGGGTGCGCCGAATTCTTTCAACGCCTTGTAGAGCCGTTGGGCATTTTGAATTTTACAATCTACCCAGGTATCTAAATCTTTGGTAAAGCGCGGTTCGGCATAAAAGGTAACAGCATATGCGCCAATTATAAAGTACCTTACCTTACATCTGTTTAATACCCTGGACAGATCTCTGTAATCGTAACTTATGTCCATTTTTATTTTTAATCCTGTAGAAGCCCTCTATCATCTTCCACATTGCCGAAAACTTAGCGCGTATGCCAACTTTTTTTCAGAATTTGATATCAAATTCTCGCGCATCCTTAAAAGATTCTGTTTTGTTTACTGAAATTTTTCTCATAAGCCAACCTTTAATATATATAATATCATGCATTTAGCAACTATTCAATTGATTTCTAGTAAGGCATAAATGGGGCAAAAGTTGATCCTATTTAACTTATTTAATTTATATTGTAATTTATTAACAAATATGTTAAATTTTTGCTATGTCCTACTTACAGGGTTCTTTCGTAAATTCGCTTCCTTTGCCAAAATTTACCCTTTGGGAGAAATTCAAAAGAGGTGATAGAAAACTTGTTTCTTTTGATTTGGAAGTTACCGCACGCTGCAACAATAACTGCCGGCACTGTTATATAAACTTACCCGCCGAAGATAAAGATGTCGAGAAGGATGAGCTTTCCTTAGAGCAAATAAAGAAAATAGTGGATCAGGTCGTTGATTTGGGTGCTTTATGGTGCCTTGTTACCGGCGGTGAGCCGTTATTAAGAGGGGATTTTTTTGATATTTATCTATATTTGAAAAAGAAAGGGCTTTTGGTTTCGGTTTTTACCAATGCTACTTTAATCAATCAAAAACACATAGAGTTATTCAGAAAATATCCTCCGCGCGATATTGAAGTAACGGTTTACGGAGTTACGCAAGAAACTTATGAGCAAGTGACCCAAAGACAGGGGTCATTTAATGCTTTTATAAGCGGATTGAATTTATTGCTGCAAGGCGGTATAAAAGTACGTTTTAAGGCGATGGCGTTGCGTTCTAATGTCCATGAATTAAAGCAAATATCAGAATTCTGCCGCGCAAGAACCAAGGATTATTTTCGTTTTGACCCGTTTTTGCATTTAAGGTTTGATGGCGATAAACAAAGGAACGAAGAGATAAAATCAGAACGGCTTACTCCGGAAGAAGTGGTAGCTATTGAGAAAGCCGATAATGAGCGATTTGGCGCTTTAGAAAAAAGCTGCGATAAACTGATTATGCAAGAGGCCGAACATATTAACTGTAATCATCTTTTTCATTGCGGAACGGGCCAGGGCAGTTTTACGGTTAGTTATGACGGTTTTTTCCGGTTATGCTCTTCGCTTTGGCATCCGGAATGTGTATATGATTTGAAGTCAGAAGCCAGAAGCCATAAGCCAGAAGATAGAGGACAGAAGACAGATGACAGAAGACAGAAGGCAGAAGGCAGAGGGCGGGGGACGCTTAAAGATGCCTGGGAGAATTTTGTGCCTAAGGTGCGCGATATGCGCTCAAATAACAAGGAATTCTTGAATAAATGCCGCAAATGCCCCATTATTAATTTGTGTATTTGGTGTGCGGCACATTCTTACTTAGAGAGTGGTGAGTTGGATGCGCCGGTTGATTATTTCTGTGAAGTTGCGCATGCCAGGGCCAAAGCCTTGCAAGAGAAAATTTTGGGTTAATATGAGATTTATTAAATTCTATCGTTATTTGCTGCTATTTTGGAAAACAGAAGCGTTTATATTGGCCTTAAGCATAATTATTATGGCCTTGGCTTTAGTAAATCCTTATCTGACCAAACTTATTATTGATAAGGCCTATGGCAATAGGGATTTTAAGTTGTTCGTCGTGCTGTTTTGCTCAGCCGGCGCCATATTTGTCTTATCGGGTTTATTTACTGCGCTAAGTAATTATTTAAACAGGCAAGTTAAGCTTAAAATAAACTTGAAGCTCAACCGTTTGGTATTCAGGAAGTTGCAGTACCTTCCGTATAATTTTTTCCAAAATAGCACAACTGGAGAACATCTATATAAAATAAGTTATGACCTTGACCAGGCCAGCCGTTTTATCGCCGATATTCTCCCGCAGGTAATTTCGCTTATCCCGAAATCCATATTTATACTGGTTATCATTTTCTTTTTAGACCGGAAGATGGCTTTGTTTGTTTTGGTCCTGACGCCGTTTCTATATATTACCCCGCTTTATTTTAATCGCCGATTTAAGAAAACATACAAAGAGTGGACAAATAATTCGCAGAATATTTTTAAGAAACTTATTGAAGTTTTATCTCATATGCAGCTGGTGAAGGCATCAGGGAAAGAAAGAAGCCATATACGCAAATATATAAAAGAACGTATCGCGAATATGAGGCTAGGCATAATAAATGTAAAAACTGAAGCTACCGGAACATTTTTTAACAGCTTTATCAGCCGGGTCATTTTAGGGGCTGTTATTTTTTATGGCGGCTATCAGGTCATAAAGGGGAAGATGACGCTCGGGGTGTTGAGCGCTGTAAGTATTTATTTAACTCAGCTTTCATTCACAGAAGGTGCCTTGGTACAATTTTTCCAGCAGGTTTCTTTAGGGGCAGTTTCTTGCGAGAGGCTGGATGTTATCCTGGAGGCAGGGGAAGGCCATCAGGAGCATAAAGGTGCAAAAGATATGACATTTTCCAGGGGGGATATAGAATTCAGGGGCGTGGTTTTTAATTACAATTCAGATAAGCTGGTTTTAGATAATCTAAATTTTAGAATAAAGGGTGGTTCTGCCGTTGCTTTGGTCGGGTCTTCAGGCTGCGGCAAGACGACTATTTCGAATCTAATCATGAGGCTTTATCCGTTGTCCAGAGGTGAAATTTTAGTCGATGGTATTAATATCCGAGGCATAAAGGCCGATTCTTATTATGGCCAGGTTGGCATAGTTTTGCAGGAGCCTTATCTTTGGAATGATTCGGTAGAAAATAATATAAGATACGGTAGAGAAGAGGCGACGGCTGAAGAAATCCGCGAAGCAGCAAGGATCGCCTGCGTAGATGAATTTATCGCCGCTCTCCCTCGGGGATACAGTGCTATTATAGGAGAGAATGCCTGTAAGCTATCCGAAGGGCAGAAGCAGCGTATTGCCATTGCCCGGGCAGTCATCAAACGGCCTAAGATTTTAATTTTAGATGAGGCTCTTTCTTCAGTGGACGCTTCTATAGAAGCAAGAATAATCGATAGCATCAGAAAGAGCCTTAAAGACAGCACTTTATTGGTTATTTCTCATCGTCTCTCAACAATCAAAAGTATGGATTTGGTATATTTCTTGGTTTTCCCAATAAAGATAGATATCGCTACCCATGATGAACTCTGCCTCAATAACTCCCTATACCGGGATTATCTTGCGCATCAAATTGACGAAAAAATCATCGCATTAGACCCCAAATAATATTGACACGCTAAGCGCTTTATGTTAATATACACAAAATAAGCCATAACAAAAGGTTATGTGAAAAATGCTGCCTAATTCCAGTGTCAGAGAAGTAACCATAAAAGATTACCTTAAGATACTTCAGAAAAGGGTAGGTATTCTTATAGGTTTCTTGGTAGTTATTCCCACCACAGTCGCCATTATCGATTTTAATACCAAACCCGCTTATCTAGCCGTTGTTACTTTGAATGTTTCCCGAGGTGGCCGGAGATTGGTTAATTTCCAGCAGCCTTATCAGGATTATTGGTCTGCTAAGGAAGAGCTTGAAGTACGTCTTAAGATGTTGACTTCTCGCGCGCTAGCCGAGAGGGTATTCGAAGATCTGCGTCTTTCAAGAGACCCCGATTACCAAAATATAACCGATCCCGTAGGAAAATTACGCGGCCAAGTAAGGCCCGATCGTCCTAAAGACAGCAACTTAATCTTTGTTTATATCGATGATATCGATGCTTTACGCGCAAGTTCTATAGCCAATGCATACGCTAAAGCCTATATAAGCCAGGATACTGAATTAAAGAGCCGTAGCAGTAAAGAAGCGCTTAGTTGGCTTGATTCTCAGGTAGGTGACACAAAAAAGAAGCTGCAACAATCGGAAGTCGCATTAAATAAATACATTCAGGACAACAGAATCGTTACTGTCCCCGATATAGAGAAGAAAACCGAAACTCTCCTGCAGAGTCTTAAGCAGGAAAAGTCCCGCCTGGAAATAGCGATTTCCGAGGCTGTTGAGCGTTATAAAGCTAAGCATCCCAAGATGATTTCTTTCAAAGCTCAGCTGGATGATGTTAATAAAAAGATTGATCAGGAGACGACCAATCTCCTGGATTTAAACCAGAAAATGGTGCAGTATAATTTGCTTAAAAAAGAAGTGGATTCTAACCAGCAGTTATACACGATTCTTCTCACCCGCAGCAAAGAGACGGATATAACCGATAAAATAGAAGAGACTCCGATTACGATTATTGATCCTGCCCGGCCTCCGGTTGCGCCGTATAAGCCCAATACCAAGAAAGATGTAACCAGGGCGATAGGCATTGCTTTGATTTTAGGCGTGGGATTTGTATTCTTTCTGGAATACCTTGATTCTACGATTCGTACATCTGAAGATGTCAGTTTTTATCTGGGCTTGCCGTTCTTAGGATATATCCCCACGACAGGCAAGGAGGCAGTTACCGATCAGGATAGGATGCTTTTGTGTTCACAGAAGCCGAAATCGCTGATTACGGAAGCGTATCGGGCAGTGAGGACATCGCTTCTTTTTGCTTTCCCGGAAGATAAGCCGCTGAAGACCGTTATGATTACTTCAGCTCTGCCCCAAGAAGGCAAGAGTTTTATTACCACAAATTTATCTCAGGTTTTCTCTCAGATGAATGAACGCATTATTCTGATAGACATAGACATGCGCAGGCCTAAAGTTCATAAAGCCTTTGGTTTTGAGCTCAAGCCCGGGTTAAGCGATTTTCTCACCGGGAATATTTCCGCAGAGGCGATTATCAGGAAAACCTCTATAGCTAATCTATCGGTAATTACCGCAGGGACAATTCCTCCTAATCCAAGCGAACTTCTTCTTTCGGGTAAAATACGCGTGTTATTAGACGATTTGAAAACCAAATACGACCGCATACTTATAGATTCTCCGCCTATCCTTAGCGTGCCGGATACATTAATACTATCTAATATAGCTGATGCGACTGTGCTGATAGTCAGAGGTGCTCATACCCGTATGGAGGCGGCAGTTAAAGCTAAGCAGAAACTTGTGGAATCCAAAGGTAAAATTGTCGGCGTAATCATTAATAATATCCGTCCGGAAAAAGAAGACAGCTACTATTACTACCATTATTACTATACCGACGAAGAAAAAGCTAAGAAGAAAGCATAAAAATACTATAAGTAATGCTAAATGCAACATATGTTATCGAACCGCTCCTTATATGCCTTATTCTGTTTTCCCCGCTATTTTATGCCGGCATATCTATTCTAGCGCTTTCCTTCGTTGAGGGAGTAAGTTTATTACTGCTCTCTTTTCTGCTCATCGATAAGTTATCCAAAAAAGAAATTTCATTTATTAAAATTCCGCTTTTGCCACTTTCTGTATTTATAGCATTTGCCATTATTCAAATCTGCCCTTTGCCTTCCTGGTTATTGTCTGGCATCTCTCCAGCAACGGCTCGGCTATATGCCGATTTTAGTTTAGGTAATAATATTATGCGTGCTATCAGCATTTATCCGGAGGCAAGCATAAATATAATACTTCAATTTTTAAGTTATTTGGCCGTTTTCTGGGTTATTTTAAACTACGCTGACACAAAACCAAAACTTAAGCGTTTGATTTTAGCAGTTGTTGTCGCCGGACTGGGATATTCTTTATTCGGCATTATGCGCGGCTTAAACAGGATGACTTCGCAATTTTCCACCTTTACCAATCCTAACCATTTCGCTACTTATATTCAGATGATTATACCTATTGTCATCGGTTGGTCTTTGACTGATGTATCTAAGTCTATGCGCGTTACGATAATATTCGTAGCAACGATACAAATCCTGGCTTTGTTTTTGTCGTTATCGCGTGCCGGAATAATCTGTTTCTCTATAAGTTTTATGATTATGTTTCTCTTATTGAGACTGAAGAAGCCGGTTAAAAAGGAATGGTTTATAGTCGTGATATTGGGATTATTTTTAAGTTTATTCTTAGGTATAGTAGGCTTGCGTCCGATAACAACGGAACTAAAGACCATATTAGACCATAAAAACTTTGATCGGCTTTATGTATTAAAAGACAGCCTTGTTATATTTAAAGATTTCCCGTTATTTGGCGTCGGCCTCGGAGCATTCGGAGAAATTTTCAGCAAGTACAAATCGTTTTCCTCTCAGCTTAGTTATGGTTTCACGCATAATGAATCGCTCCAGATCTTGACTGAATCGGGGTTGGTAGGTTTTGTATCGCTGGCAGCATTTTTCTTTTTATATCTCAAGGGTGTGTTTAAAGCCTGGCTTAAGAGACGTAATCGTTTCGCGCTTTTTGTCGGGCTCGGAATGTTTATCGGATTATTTGCTGTCAGTTTGCATAGCTTATTTGATTTTTCCTTTCATACTCCGGCCAATGCCGTATTGTTTTTTGTTATCCTGGCTTTGTTGTATAGAGTGGTTTATTCGGATGGCGCGCATGGGCCGCTCTTGATGACGGAGTACAAATTTTCTCTTCCCGCAGCAGTAAGGTTGTGTTTGGCGCTGGGAGTATGCATTGGCCTGTTATTATGCGAAATATTAATTTTACGGCGCTATCAGGCGGAAACGGCATTTAATGGAGTCAGAGAATACAAGATCACCGGTAAGGGGACAGAGGCTGTCATCGGAGGAAAAAAGGCTATCAGAGAAATTAATAAAGCGATATTATTAAATCCTATAAACAGCGCATATTTTAATAAAAAGGCTGATTTGCTTTCGGATATTGCCGTTAATACTGAATTGTCAGCTGAATTAAGCGGTCTGCGTGAATTCGCTTATGGTAATAAGGCTGAACTTTTAGGCTATGCGCAGGCAGATTACGAAAGGGCGGTTGGTCTTAATCCTGCCAAGTCGGATTATCATTTAAGGTTGGGCTGGATTTACGGAGAATTAGGAAAAAAAATTTTGACACAACAAGAGTTTAAGCGAGCGCTTATGTTAGATACACAGAATAATAAAATTAAAGAGTATATTGCTAAATATGACAGCCCACAAACGCTCCCTCAGTAGTTCAGGCATTAACATAGCTACCCTGCGCGGCATATTTGCTCTTGCCGGAGTAAAATTACGCTCTTTCATCGGGCCGATAGCTTTATCATTTGTAGTAGCTTTGTTGGAAGGCACCAGCGTAACCTTGTTGCTATTCCTCGCTAAAGGCGTAGTGAAAATGAATTTTACTTTTCTTAAAGAAACCCCCGTTTTTAGTACGGTAATCGGGGCGCTTTCTTTATTTGTTCCGATATCAAACACCGTCATCTTCGCGTCATTGGTGCTGTTGATATTCTCGGTCGTATTATTAAAGAACATTTTTCAGTATTTTTCATCGCTTAGCATTGCTTTTCAAATGAGGAAATTATGCCATAATTTAAGAACGGTAGTTTTTGATCGTTATCTCGAATTCGGAAAATTATTTTTTGACAGGAATAGCGAAGCTCATATGCGCAATACGGTGTTGATTTTCACCAGAACAATTACCCAGTATTTTATGGATGTGCATAATCTATTGAGTAATGTATTCATGGTTGCCGTTTATTTGGCTATTATGTTTACTATTTCCCTAAAACTTACCGTTATGGTAGTAGTTTTGTCTCCGGTTTTCTATTATTCATTGCGCTGGCTTATCGAGAAGATAAGAAAGACGTCTAAGTATTACGTTGTCGCTCAGAATATACTAAGCGCTAAACTCGCAGATGTTTTTGGTTGCATAAATCTGGTTAAGGCCTATAGCAATGAGCAGCGCGAAAAAGAAAACTTTAATTATAATAGCGAGGCGTTAAGAAAGTGGGAATATAGCCTGGACAAAAAATATAATCTGATAAATCCGCTGCAGGAAATCACTATACTTGTGGTTATATTGCTGTTGATTTCTTTTGTAGCGTTTGTGGTTACAAAGGAAAAGAAAGAATTAGCGGGATTTCTGGTTTATTTTTATATCCTTAAGAAGCTAGCTAATTCTTTCAGCGTTATCAATAATTTCAGGGGCAATCTGGCCATGGTTTCCGGTCCGGCGGAAGAAATAGCGGGCGTTTTTAGCGATAAAGACAAATTTTTTGTATACGGCGGAAACCAGGAATTTAACGGCCTACATGATAGCATAAACTTTAACCGCCTAAATTTTTCTTATATTCCCGAAAAAGTTATCTTAAAGAATCTTTCTTTTAGCGTTGAAAAAGGCAGGATGCTGGCAATAGTCGGCCATACAGGTGCCGGAAAAACAACGATTATAAACTTGCTTATGCGTTTTTACGATTGCCCGCCGGCAAGTATTTTTATCGATGGCACAGACATAAGAAGATTTAGCCTTACATCATTGCGGGCGCACATAGCACTCGTCAGCCAGGATATGCTTTTATTAAATGATACGATTAAAAATAATATTATTTATGGAATAGGCCGGGATGTATCGGATGAAGAGTTGGCGGATGTCTCACGTAAGGCGTATTTATATGATTTTATAAAAAGCCTTCCGGAAGGGTTTAATACATATATTGGTGATAGGGGCGTGAAGCTGTCGGGCGGTGAAAAGCAGAGGCTTTCTATCGCCAGGGCCCTTTTAAAGGGAAGCGAAATATTAATTCTGGATGAGGCTACCAGTTCTTTGGATACCGCAACCGAGAGATTGATTCAGGCAGCAATTAATGAAGCCGTAAAGGGCAGGACAACTATAGTTATAGCGCACCGTTTATCTACCATAAGGCATGCGGATAAGATCGTTGTAATTGAAAACGGCGTCCTTGCGGAAGAGGGTGGTTTGGATCATCTTCTAAAGTCTAAGGGCGCATTTTATCGCTATTGGGAAGAGCAGAAGTTTTATTAGTTAATTATATCGTGTTATCAATCAGAAATGAAAATAGTCCAAGCGGCATGTTGGTATTATCCGGATACTGTTGGGGGCATAGAAGTCTATACTGCCGCTCTGTCAAAATATCTTCGTTTGGCAGGCCACGAAGTATTTATCGCAAGCCCGCATACACAGCATGAGCGTGAACGCGTTTACGAGTATGAGGGTTTGCCGGTATATCGTTATCCCATTCCCTTCAAGCCGACTAGAAAAGAATCCAAGGGTGTAGTTGCTACGCGCGGAACCAAATATTTTCATGAATGGTTGATTAAGCTGCGTCCCGATGTCGTGCATTTTCAGGATTTAAATATAGGCTTAGGGATAGAAGAGATGAAAATTGCCAAAGCGCTGGGGGCAAAGGTTATTTTTACCAGTCACATAGGAACGCTCGGCAATTTGTGCAGGCGCGGAACGCTTATGTATATGGGGGAATGTGTTTGTGATGGCTTAGTCAGCGGCGATAAATGCGCTCCCTGCTTGTTACAGTTAAGGCACATGCCTGAAGTGCTAGCTCGCATAGCAGGCAGAATTCCTCCTTCGATCGGCAGGTTTCTTTCTTATCTGCCTTTAGGCATGGGTACGGCTCTAAGCATGAATTATCTAGTTGGCGTTGATAAAGAAAAGTTCAACAACTTATTTTCATTAGTAGATAAGTTTGTGGTTTTAACGCAATCCGCAGCGGATATAATCGCAGCCAATGGTTTTAGCCGCAATAAAACTTTTGTTAATCGCCTCGGGATAACCGGAGACACGATTATTGATAAATCTTCCGGGAGGGATTTTGTCGCTGGTAAGCCGCTTAAAATCGGATATTTGGGTAGATTTCAGGAAATTAAGGGCGTATATGATTTGGCCAGGGCGGCGGTGAGCTTGCCGAGCGATATTTCATTCATTTTAGAATTCCGCGGTCCGACAATAACTTCTGCGGAGAAAACATGTTTAAATAAGCTTAAGTCGATAACAGGAAAAGATGCAAGGATAACTTTTGCCGAGGCAGTGCCTCATGAAGAGACATTTAATGTTTTAAGAAGCTATGATGTTTTAGTCTGTCCGTCGGCGTGTTTTGAGGGCGGACCTACTGTAGCCCTTGAAGCTTATGCCGTAGGTACTCCTGTTATAGGTACAAAAATAGGCGGGCTGGCGGAAATCATAACTGACAGAATAAGCGGAAGATTAGTCGGCCCCGGAGACTGGCGGGATTTGGCAAACGTGATAAAAGAAATTTCCGATAATCTTCCGGATACAATAAATTATTGGCGTAAAAATATTCCGGCAGTAAGAACAATGAAAGAGATAATCGCCGATTACCTTAAGATTTATAATGCGTAGATGCATATGAGAATACCGAATTTTATTAAACATTTTATGCCAGTTTCTTTTAGGCGGTGTATTCGTTTGATGAGATTAAATCTTATGGTTAAGCCGTCCATTCTTTGGTTCAATTGGGGAAGCTTACGCCGTCTGATGCCGATAAGCCGTCAGTTCGGGCTTGAACGCGGTGTAGCAATAGACCGTTATTACATCGATAAATTTATTGCTGCTCATGCCTTAGATATTAAAGGAGAGGTATTGGAAGTCGGCGGCAATAGTTATGCTTTTCGTTTTGGGAAGAATAACATTAGCCATTGTGAAATCCTGCACGTTAAGACAGGAAATCCCGCGGCAACAATTATAGCAGATTTGAGCCGTGCGGATAATATAGCTTCGGATAAGTTCGATTGTATTATTTTGACGCAAACCTTGCAGTATATTTACGATATTCATTCCGCGATCAGGCATTTGCGCCGTATTCTAAAACCCGGAGGCGTATTATTAGCAACAATTCCGGGCATAAGTCAGATCAGTCGCTATGATATGCAGCAGTGGGGTGAATATTGGCGTTTTAGCGATCTTTCTGCCAGGAAATCATTCAACGAAGTTTTTGGGGTGGATAATGTAACTGTAGAAACTTATGGAAACGTCCTATCGGCGTGTTCATTTTTATACGGAATCTCTGCCGAAGAACTTAAGCAGAGAGAATTGGATTACGGTGACCCCGACTATCAGTTATTAATAACGATACGGGCCGTAAGAAATAAATGATAAAAAATAATTTAAGAAGGTTATATTTATGGCAAATATAGCTAGGGCAGCGCTAAAATCAATTTTATTTGCTTCCGGAGCCTACAAGCGCATCTTAAGCAGGGTGGCGTTTCCGGGAGTGGCGGTTTTATGCTACCACGGCCTTAGAGATGATTCTCAGCCGTTAGGTGTCATGAATTTTGAGCAATTACATGTGCGTGCAGGTGAACTTGAGGCTCATTGCCGGTTTGCTAGAGAATTTTGTAATCCCATAAGCTTAAATGATTGGCGTGCTGCTTCTAGCGGCGGGCCGGCTTTGCCAAAGAGGCCGGTTTTATTTACTTTTGATGACGGATATCGCACAATATTTACTTTAGCATTGCCGATTCTAAAGAAATACGCAATCCCCGCCGCAATTTTTATAAGCGATGCGCCGATGAGAAATCGCTCTCTTTATTGGTTCGATGCCGCTGCGCGTAAATATGGCGAAGAAAAAGTAGAAGGATTTAAGAAACTTTCTTTCCTGGAGTGGCAAGATTTGTATGATAAGACTCGTACCCTCGTAAATGACGATGATCCGCACGCCTTATTAAAAGAGGACGAAGTTATTGCTATTTCTAACCTCCCGGGTTTTGAAATAGGATCTCACACAACAAAACATGGTATATTATCTTCCATGCAGCCCGAAGAACAGCGTGAGGAGATTTTACAAAATAAAGATTATTTAGAGAGGGTTATTTCAAAGAAGATAAAGGCTTTTGCTTATCCTAATGGCGAGCCGGGTAAGGATTATACCTCTGCCACGGTAGAGATTTTAAGAGATAAAGGATTCGATATGGCCTTTACAACCCGCTATGACTATGCGCGCGTCAGTGATTATTTTTTAGAACTTCCCAGATTTCCTATGCTTTCGGGAATATCTGCTTATGAGTTAGCCTGGAGATTATTACGTTGTAGTTTGAAGCGTAAGAAGGCAGGTGTGCCAGCATGAGAATAGGGTTAATAGCAGATCCTTATATAGCCATTCCTCCTAAAGGTTACGGCGGTATTGAGCGGATTATAGATATGCTGGTTAACGAGTACTTAAAGAGAGGGCATAAAGTGATTTTGTGGGCGCATCCTGATTCAAAGGTTGAATGCGAGCTCCTGCCTTACGGCGCACCTCCGCATTGGGGGGTTAGTGCAAGGGCTAAAGAGCTTTGGCAGGTTATGAGCACGCTTTATCAAAGAAGAAAAGATATAGATGTTGTGCATAGTTTTGGCCGTTTAGCGGGAATGTTGCCTTTATATTTTTCTAAAATTCCCAAGATACAAAGTTATCAGAGAAAGATAACTAAAAGGAATGTCTGGTTGGTAAGCAGGTTTACCGGTAATGGAGTATTTTTTACTTCCTGTAGCGATACCGGCGGGATAAAACGGCATATGCCCGGGCATTGGCAGACCATTTACAACGGAGTGGTTTTAGAAAAATTTGATTTTAAAGAAAATATTGCTTCTGACGCGCCGTTAGTTTTTTTAGGTAGACTTGAAAAAGAAAAGGGTCCGGACGTAGCCATTTCCGTTGCGCGTTCAACAAGCAGAAAATTGGTTATTGCCGGGAACATAGTTGATAAGGGCGCGTATTCCAGTTATTTTAAGAAAGAAATAGAACCGTTTATTGACGGGGTAAATATACAGTATATCGGCGAAGTAGAGGACAAAATTAAAAATCAGCTTTTAGGTAGTGCAGCCGCTCTTTTAGTTCCTTCGGTATGTATGGATCCTTGCCCTGTGGTTATGTTTGAAGCGCTTGCCTGCGGCACTCCCGTGATAGGCCTAAGGGCAGGCGGCATACCTGAAGTGATAGAAGAGGGAGTTACCGGTTTTGTATGTGATACTAAAGAAGAAATGATTCAAAGAGTCTCCCGGATAAAAGAATTAGACAGACTAAGATGCCGTAAAGCCGCAGAAACTAAATTTAGCTCTGTGGCAATAGCCGAAGAATACTTAGCACTTTATAGAAAGCTAATGAAAGCTTAAATGCATATTGCCTATTTGATCCGTAAATTTTGCAGAAAAATAAGGCATGCCCCGGGTCTAAGGAACCTTGATTCTTTGTGGGGATGTCTGAGGCCGCACTATGTCAGATTATTCAATATGTTGGCTGCTCATAAATTTATATTTTCGCGTATCGGAGGAATTTTTATCAGGGTAGATTCTATTACCGTTAATTTTGACTGGGAAAATTGGGAAAAAGAAAATATCGAGCTTTTTAAACAGACAATAAAACCCGGGGATACGCTTTTAGATGTAGGTTCATATATGGGAGTTTACAGTATAATTTTCTTGAAACATCTTAAGCTAAACGGGCGCGTTATTGCTTATGAACCCAATTCCGAAAATCTAGTTTTATTGAAGAAGCATTTAGAGTGGAATGGTTGTTCCGCCGGTACCATCGTAAGGAATGTTTTCTGCGGAGCTAAAAATGGGACTACCGATTTTTATTTCCGTCCGGGAAAATGTGATTCTATCTCCGGGGTGCATCCCGTTGACGGCTTTGACAGGGTATCGGTACCTATGGTTACCATTGATTCGGAGGTAGCAAACCTTAATTTAGCGCCTAGTATTATTAAGATAGACGCCGAGGGTTCGGAGTTTGAGGTGTTGGAGGGTGCAGCCGAGACATTAAATAAATATAAGCCGAAACTTTTCCTTAGTTTGCATCTCGATTATCTTGCAGAAAAAGGAATTAGCGAGGAGCAGCTTATCGGATGTTTAACGGATAAAGGGTATTCTTGCCGCCTTGTGGCGATAGACCACGAAAAACATATTTTTGCCCAATGAGCAATAAAAAAGAGATTTGTATAATAGCAATGGGTGAACTTTCTACTAATCCGCGCTCGTTAAAGGAATTATTTACTTTGCAAGCGGCCGGTTATGATGTTAGCTTTATTGGTTCTTACTGTGTGGATTGGGCTTTAAAATACGATGCCGAGATCGCTGCCAGAAACAGGATAAATATAAATATCATTGATTGGTCAGCCGGAACGCATCCGTTTTTGTTCTGGAAGACAAGATTACGTTATTTTATCGCCAGAAAGATATATCAGTTATTCGGATTTTCTTTCCTGGAGAAATATGTTTTGCACCGTATTTATCCGGAAGTAATGAGGGCTGCGTTGCTTAAGAAGGCTGATTTTTATATTGCACATAACTTATCGGCGCTTCCCATTGCTTATGTTGCTTCTTCTAAATTTAAGGCTGCGTTTGGATTCGATGCAGAAGATTTTTACAGCGAAGACTCTCTGCCTGAAAGGTTTGGGCAACGATTAAAAGAATTGGCAGAACGTACGGAACGCAGATATTTGCCGCAGTCTAGATATATTTCTGCTTCATCCGAGCCTATTGCTCGGGCATATGTTAAGAAATATGCTTTGCCTGAGCCGGTAGTTTTACTTAACGTATTTTCTTCCTTTGGTGAGTATTCTAAGGTCCCGGTAGCTAGAAAAGGAAGATTGTCATTATATTGGTTTTCGCAAACCATCGGAGAGAATAGGGGGCTTGAAGAGGCGGTGTTAGCCTTAAAAAATGCAAATTCAGACATTTATTTATATCTTCAGGGCAACATAAGCAATTATTACAGGCGCAATTTGCAGAAACTTGCCGGTAGCAAGAAAGAAAAGCTCGTATTTTTGATGCCCTGTTCTCCTGAAGAGCTGATGAGTACCGCTTCAGAATTTGATGTAGGCCTTGCTTTAGAGAGGAAGGAGCCGCTGAATAGGGATCTATGTGTTACCAATAAAATATTTATTTATTTATCGGCAGGGCTTTCTATCATTGCAACAAACACTAAGGGCCAAAGCGGAATCATTAGTTCAATAGGAAAATCCGGATGGCTTTATGACTGCGGAGATGTCCGGGCGTTAGCCGAAAGACTCGATTATTTGGCTCTTAATAAAGAGTATTTAGAGGAGTCAAAAAAAGAAGCTTTAAGATATGCGCAAGATAAATATAACTGGGACATTGAAAAGAAGAAATTCCTGGATGTTATAGAGAAAGTGCTGGGATGAAAAGAATAGCTATCGTGGTACCGTATTTTCCGCCAAGCGGGCTTACTTGTGTGCATCGCGCGCGTTTCTTAGCTTCGTATTTGAAGGATTTTGGTTGGGAACCGGTAATTATTACGGTTGATCCTAACTTCTATAAAGAGAATGCGGATACCGAGCTTCTTAAGTTTTTACCCGCGGATTTAAAGATTATAAGGACTAAGGCATTAGGTAAGAGTTTCTTTATAGGTGATATAAGTATCAGATGTTTCTACTGGCATTGGCAAAAGCTTAGGCGCTTGGCAAAGAATAAAGAGATTGATTTCGTGTTTATTTCTTTATTCCCGGCTTACTCGACGCTGCTGGGTAGATTGATATATCGGGAATTTAAGATTCCTTACGCCATTGATTATCAGGATCCTTGGGTTATGTACCATAAAAGAAAAGATCCTCTTTTTTCTAAGGCATGGTTTTCTACGGGGTTAGCAAGAATTTTAGAACCGGTTGCAGTAAGAAAAGCTTCCTTGTTGGTCAGTGTAGCGGATTCTTATTTACGGGGAGTAATTTCTAGAAACAGCTGCCTGCGAGATGTGCCGAGGTTGATTGTCCCAATTGGTTTTGATGCGGCTGACTTTTTAGCTGCTGATAAATCCGGCAAGGCAGCTTATTTATTTAAACCACGAAACAATGATTTTAGGTTTGTTTACGCGGGTGCTATGCTGCCACAAGGGTTTGTTGTTTTGGAAGCATTTCTTAAATCTTTGGTTAGGCTGCGCGAATCCGGGAATCAAACTTTTAAGAGGATAAAAGTGTATTTTATCGGTACGGGCAAGAGCTCGAACGATAAAGAAGGATATAATGTCAGGCCTATGGCCGAGAAATATGGTTTATATGGCAGCACCATTTATGAATGCCCGCAGAGAATTTCTTATTCGGATGTTTTAGTTCATCTTAAGGCTTCTGATGCGATATTGGTACTTGGCTCTACCGAAGAGCACTATTCGCCTTCGAAGATTTTTCCGGCAGTCTTCTCCGGTAAACCGATTTTGGCGATATTGCATGAGAAAAGTCCCGTTTTAGGATTATTACGGGAATCTAATGTTGGCAGATCTTTGAGTTTTTCTACAGATACAGAGCTTAGCAGCTTAATACCGCAAACAGCTACGGCATTGGAAGCTATGGCGACCTTGCTTTTTGACAAGGATAAAGTCAATTATTCTATTTTTAATGAATTTAGCGCTAAGGCTGGCGCGGGTAAACTTGCCGCAGCCTTGGATAAGATTGTTTTAGATAAATGAAAAATAAAATAGGAATTTTACTTACTCATCCGGTGCAATATCTTTCCGCGTTTTTTAAAGCGCTGGCAAATGAATTTGATTTGACGGTTTATTATTGTATTAAGCCGGATAAAAAAGAGCAGGGGAGAGATTTCGGAATTGAATTTAGCTGGGATGTTCCTTTGCTTGAAGGGTATAAGTACGAATTTTTGAAAAATATTTCTTTATCACCGGATACGAATAGTTATTTAGGTTGCGACACTCCGGAAATAGCAGAAAAAATAAATAACGCAAAATTCGATATTTTTATAATATTCGGATGGTATTATAAGAGTGCGCATCAGGCCTTAGCTGCTTGCAATAGATATAACGTAGCTGTTTATGCGCGGGGAGATTCGACCATTAGAAGCAGCCATCCGGCCGCCAGATTGTTAAAAAAGCTATATTTCAAGCGCTTTTTAGATAAGTTCGACGGTTTTCTCGCCCCGGGCGAAAAGTTTAAGGAGTATCTTAAATTTTACGGTGTTTCCGATAACAAGATAGTATTCTGTCCTCATTTTGTGGATAACGATTTCTTTGAAGAAAATAAAATTAAGTCTGTCCAAAACAGAGCAGCCTTAAGGGAAAAAATCGGCATAACGCCCGAGGATTTGGTATTTCTTTTCTGCGGAAAACTTGTTTCAAGAAAAAGGCCGTTGGATCTATTAAAGGCGTTGGATTTGTTTAAACAAAAGAATATTCCGGTTAAAGCTATTATTGCCGGAGACGGAGTTTTAAGGCGTAAGTTGGAACAATATGCCGAAGCGCGCGGTTTAAGTGTTTATTTTTCGGGATTTAAAAACCAGAGTCAACTGCCGGAGATGTATTCGATATCCGATTGTTTGGTATTGCCTTCGTCTTGGTCTGAAACCTGGGGCCTTGTAGTAAATGAAAGCTTTGCCTGCGGGGTTCCGGCTATTATTAGTGATAGATGCGGATGCGCTATCGACATGATAGAAGAGGGAGCGACCGGATATATATATAAATGTACTGATGTGAAAAACCTGTTCTTGAGTATGAATGAGTTTATCCGGGCAAAAAGCAACGGATTTGATTTTGCACCCGCTATTAAGCAGAAATTGGGAAAATATCGCATAAAAGATGCGGTGGATAGCATAAGAAATATTATTCGATAAGAGCTATGGAAGAAAAATCACCAGATAAGAAATTACGTATTTTAGTTGTGTTTGGCTCTCTGGATATCTATGGCCGGGAAAGAGGCACGTTCAGGGTGGCAGGGGCTTTAAAGGATGCCGGAGCGGAAGTTAAATTTATTATTAGTAAGGATTGGAGCAATGCTGTAAAAGATGAACTTCTGAAATCCGGGATTCCTTATTCCATAGCTCATTTTGGAGCAGCTTTAGGCAGGGTAATGTTAGAATATCCGCCGAATATTCTTTTTATGCTTAAGGCGCTTTTTTTGTTTCCTATCGAGCTGTCAAAAGAAGTTTCGAGTTATAAGCCCACGCATATACTTTTTGGAAATTGGGGCGAATTTCTCTATGCGTTTCCGGCGTTAATTTTTCTAAAAATCCCGGTTATCTACCGTTTCGGAGATAATATGCCTAAAGGGATATACGGGGTTATCTTTAAATGCATTATAGTTCCCCGAGTTAAAATATTTTCTTGTATCAGCGAGTATGCAAAAAAGCACGCCTTGAGTAATGGGATTCCCGAGTCGAAATTGAGAGTAATCTATAATATGGCGCCTGATATTTACGGTGGCGCCGGTTCTTGCGGTATTTACCGCAAGAATCCGGGTGATATTATAATTAGTTATATAGGGCAGATGCATATTTATAAAGGGATAGCTTTATTTGTACAGGCAGCTATTGATTGTGTTCTCAAGAGACAGGATGCTTTTTTTTATTTAGCCGGAGACTATTCTTATCAAAATCCGTTTGCACAAGAGCTGGTTAAGAAAGTACGCGATTTAGGTTTAGATAATCGGATAATATTCTTAGGTTATATTCACGATCCGGAAGTATTGCTGCGTGAATCCGATATCCATTGCGCGCCTTCTTTATTCGGCGAGCCCCTGGGTAATGTCGTGTTGGAGGCCAAGGCTGCAGGTGTGCCTTCTGTGGTATTCCCGGACGGCGGGTTACCCGAAATGATTGAGCATAAAGTTGACGGGTTTATCTGTAGTGATAAAACATTGCAGGCACTCAAGGAGGGGCTCTCTTTTTTCTTAAACAACAAGGATGCGCGCGACGCCGCTAAAAAGAATGTCCTAAATAGCCTTAAGAGATTTGATAAACAAATACTTGTCAAGAAATGGATTGAAGTCTTCCAGGATACGACAGAAAAGGATTGATATGAAAGATTCTGCGCTCAAAAGGATTTTGTTAGTTTTGTATTTTAATTATAAAGAATTATTAAGAGGCCTGGGGTTGGCATTTTTTAGGCCGAAACCGCTATTAGCCAGTATGGACTATAACAAATATTGGGAAAATAGGCCGCCGATGACGCTTCAGCCGCGCTATGTGATTATGAAGGATCAGATTAATCACGGTGAAAGCGTTTTGGATGTTGGTTGCGGAGACGGATACTTGCTGACTTATTTAAAAAAAGCTAAGGGTATAAAGGAGTTGGGTATAGATATTAGTAGTGTTGCGGTCAAACGGGCTGTTTCTCTAGGAGTTAATGCCAGGTTAGATTTGCTTCTTGATTTAGCTAAGGAGAAAGAGGGCGTTTTATTTGACCATGTGATTATGAGCGAGGTAGTTGAGCATTTGGCTAACGCGGAAGATTATGTTTTGGCCGCTTTTAAGCTGAGCAGAAAAACCGTGATGATATCTTATCCTAATATTGCTTATTGGCCTTACAGGTTACGTTTATTATTCGGTAGATTTCCTATACAGAGTGATTGCGTATCTCATCCTGCAGAGCATCTGCGGTTTTGGTCGCTAGCCGATTTTAAGGACTGGATTAACAATTTAAAATTAGCGGATGCGCATGAAGTATCTTTTTATCCTTCTAACGGGATAACTATTTTTAATTTGCATAAGATTTTGCCGAATATTTTCTGCCATCAGGTGGTAGTGGTTGTCAGGAAAGTGCAGAAAGAATGCGCGTGAAAAAAATAAGCCTTTTTGTCCATGATTTAGCCGCAAATCCGATAGGCAGGGCATATCCTATTGCCAAGGCCTTAAAAAAAATTGGTTTTGAGGTAGAAATTATAGGTTTTCTTATAACGGGCGATAAGATATATTCTCCTTATAACGATACTTTCAATTATCTTACTCTGCGCGCAGATTCTCGTCCCCGGACGATATTTAAGGCCGCTGATTTGGCACGCAAGGCCAGCGGCGATATAATTTATGCTTTTAAGCCGCTCTGGACTAGCTATTGGCCGGCATTACTTGCCAGCGGGTTTGGCAGAAAGAAGCCGCTTCTCCTGGATATAGAAGATAATGAATTAATCCTGCAGGGGAATTCAGCCGCAGATCTTATTTATAAAAACTTTATACGCGGTTGGAATTTTATAATTTCACCAAAATATAATTGGATTTTACACCCCCTTACAAGGTTAGCAGCCCATAAGACAGTATCAACTACGGCTTTACAGCGTATCTACGGAGGCGAAATTATACTTCATGGTCCGGATAGCTCTTTATTTGATCCGACTCGAAGCAATTGCGATAAAAGCGCTTGCCGCAGGAAGTTTAATCTGCCTCAGTCGTCACCTTTGTTGTTATTCGCAGGTACGCCTTATCCGCATAAAGGCCTGGATTCGTTAGTACGCGCACTTACTCAGCCGCAACTTAGTTCTTTCCATTTGGTTTTGTGCGGTAACGCGAAGTGGGAGGAGTATGTTTATGCGCTGAATGCATTAGGCCAGAGGTGTCATATGATAGATTTCTTACCTAACAGTTCGATGCCTGAATTGTTGGCGGCTGTGGATATTGTTCCGGTTTTGCAGCGGCAGGGTAAGTTCTCTAGTGCTCAGCTTCCTGTCAAGATGCTGGATGCAATGGCTATGGGTAAGGCTATTATTGCTACTGCGGTTTCCGATATGCCTAGTATAATAGGTGCTAATCCTGCCAGAGGCTGGATAATCCCGTCTTTGGATGAAAAGGCATTTATTACAGCTGCTTTAGAGATTATAAATAACCCGGATGAGGCAAGGGGTAGAGGAGATAACGCGAGACGTTATTTTCTGGATAATGCAAGTTTATCTGCTAATACCGATAAAATGCGTGGTATTATGAATAAATTAAATATTAATATTTCAAGTTAAGCGGGAGGCAAGAGATGAGAGAGAGTACTTACCCTTTGTTTAGAAAAGGATGCGTAGCTGCTTTTATACTCTGGGCAATAAGTATTGTTTTCTGGCAATCGTCGGTACTTTCCTTTGCTTTAGGGGCATTGCCGATTATAGTCACGATAGCCTGGCGTAATAAGGAATTTCCGGCTTTCCCTTTTGCATTTTCATTCCAGTGGCTGCAAGTAAGCCTAGGTATTATCTGGAGGGATGTGTTTGGGACAAGCCTTAGCGCGGTAGACCATCCTCAGATTGACTTGGCATGCTATCTTGGGATTATTGGCCTACTTGTTTTAGGAATCGGGGTCAGGTTCGGTTTCTTCTTAGCAGAAAAAATGTTTACGGTTCAGCCCCTGGAAGAACCCGAGGAGGTTAATTATTCGGTAAAGAAAATATTCGCTATTTATTTGATTTTATTATTTGTAACTCCTTTTGTAGCCATTGTATCTTGGAAATTTCTACCCCTTCGTTCCATTATGGTTACTATATTTGTCTTGCAGCATTTCATAGTTTTCTTACTATTTTACTTGGCAATTTGTTACAACCGCGCTTTTTATATCGTGGGCACTCTCTTGCTCGAAATTGTTCAGGGCATGGTTGGGTATTTCTCCGGTTACAAAACTTCATTGTTAATTTTTGCTATAGTTGCTTTTGCTAACTTAAAAAGGCTTACCTTGCGCATGAGGTATGTTTTAGTACTTGTGCTTTTTCTGCTTATGATTTTGAGTGTAGTCTGGCAGGCGGTAAAGCCGGAGTTACGTAGGGCCTTTGCCGATCGCACTCTTTCGCTCACTAGCCCAATAGAGAAGAAAATTAAATTTGTTTACCGTTTGGCGGAGACAATCTTCAGGGGTAATGAGTATCCGTATCAAACTCAAAGCCAACCGAGCAAAGTCTATGATTTGGTGAACAGAATATCGAACATATATTATTTTGCCTGTACCTTAGGCAGGATACCTTCCGAGGTGCCCCACGAAGAGGGGACGTTGCTTAGGGGCAGCTTGATGCATATTTTTACTCCGCGCCTATTCTTTCCAGAAAAACCGGGCCTTCCTTCGGACTCCTGGATGGTTAGAACTTATGCCGGTATAAATGTAGCCGGTGGTGAGGGGAACCTGACTAACATTGCCTTGGGGTATCTTGTTGAGAATTACATAGATTTTGGAATACCCTATATGTTCCTGCCGGTGTTTATTTTAGGGGCCATAGCGGCTATAATGTACCGTTTTATCTTCAAGATAGCCGTTAATTATATTATGGCAAATGTTTTATCGGCCAGTATATTTTTCTTCAACTTTTATTTATTTGAGAAGGCTAACATCAAAATATTCGGTAATTTGTTGGCGGACTATATAGTAAGTGTAGCTGCGCTAATGCTGTTTCAGAAATCGTTCCTGAAATTTATTACAAACAAAGATTACGGCCAAAATGAATTTAAGGCAGGGTAGGGGATGAGCGGAAATACCCATAACATAGATTGCCTGATTTTATCCGGAGATATATTCTCCTTAGGCGGTATACAAACTTATTGCCGTCAGGTATTCGGTGCATTAGAGTCCGGATTTAAAGATAAGAATTTCGTGAGTCTCGTGCTTAATGATACCCCCGGGCATGAATTAGAAAAGTGGCAGAATATCAAAATATTCTTTTGCGCTCAGATAAAAATATCCCTGTTTAAGAAAATATATTTTGTGTTTAAGGCCTTAAAGCTTTCTTTTGTAGTCAGGCCGAAGTTTATACTTTGTTGCCATACGCATATAGCACCTATAGCGTTGCTTATTAAGTGTTTTTTTGGCATAGACTATGGGGTAATTGTTTATGGTAGTGACGTTTGGGATTTAAGGAAAGGAATGAGATTCCAGGCCCTAAAAGAAGCGGGCCTTATTATCAGCTTAAGCAATTATACCCGAGCAAGAATTATTGATAACGGTTTAGACGGTAAAAACTTAATGGTTTTGCATCCGGCAGTGGATACTTCTTTCTTCCGTCCGTTGTCGGCTAATAAAGAATTGTCGCAGCGCTTAATGTTGGATAATAAAAAAGTACTTTTAATTATTGCTCGTATGGATTCCCGGGAGAAGCAAAAAGGGCATGACGTTATGCTGGAAGTGATGCGGAGGTTAAGCGATAATTTTGTATTAGTAATATTCGGTAATGGGGATGATGTCGGGCGCCTAAAGAAAAAAAGTAATGAATTGGGCATTGCCGATAAGGTGAGGTTTCATCCGGCATTTTCTGGATCAGATACGCTTGATTTTTATAATTTATGCGATGTATTCGTTATGCCCAGCAAACAAGAGGGTTTCGGGATAGTGTTTATTGAAGCATTGGCTTGCGGTAAGCCGGTTGTGGCCGGATTTAAGGACGGAAGTAAAGAAGCTTTAATGGACGGCAAATTGGGATTTTTGGTTGATCCCGATGACCCGAGCGATATCGCCCAGGCTATACAGGCAGCCTGTGTAGCGGGCCAGGCTAAGACTGATGCCGCGTATTTAAAAAAAGAAGTAGAAGCCAGCTTCGGCATAGGGGTTTTTAACGCCAGATTCAAAGAATTGTTTTATAGGTATCTTTAATTACCCATGAAAATATTGCACGTTATCCCTAATTATGTGCCGGCTTATATTTATGGCGGGCCGGTTAAGTCAACGCATGACTTATGCCGGGCTCTTTGCGCTAGGGGCATAGACAATTTAGTTTTAACTACAAATGCTAACGGTAAGAGCAATTTGGACGTTGCCTTAAACACAGTAGTTGACGTGGATGGAGTGAAAGTAATTTATTGCCGCAGAAATTTTCCCGGATGGTATTTTTATTCTGCTGGCTTGGGCAAAGCACTCGCTGCAAATATAAGAGATTATGATTTAGTGCACATACATTCCGTATATTTGTATCCCGCGTTTATAGCGGCTCTTCTGGCTCGGAAGTTTAAAAAGCCATATATCATAAATCCCCTGGGGGCGTTTGATCCGCATTTGATAGGTTTTCGCAGCAGCTTTAAAAAGAACGTTTATATCCGGTTAATTGAGATGCACAATATTTCGGGTGCTTCTATGATACATGCCAGTTCGATTCTTGAAAAAGAGGCGATAGTTTCTATGGGGGTTAAGACGCCTGTTGCGGTTGTCCCGCGGGGCCTGAATATGGAAGAATATCGCGAACCTCCAGGAGGGGCGCATGATTTTAAGGCGAAATATCCGCAGTTAAATGGCAAGAAAATAATTCTTTTTTTAGGCAGGATCGATCCTCAGAAGGGCGTCAATTTATTACTTGAGGCTTTTAAGTTGATATCCGCGGCAGCAAAGGATGCGTATTTAGTTATTGCAGGTCCGGCGGAAAACGGATATTTACGGAGCTTAAAGCGTTACTGTGCAGAAAATAATCTATCTGGGCGTGTTTTATTCCCTGGCCCTTTATTCAAAACAGATAAGCTTTCTGCTTTTTACGGCGCAGATTTGTTTGTCTTGCCGTCATTTAAGGAGAGTTTCGGTATTTCAGTTTTAGAGGCTATGGCTGTTGGCTTGCCCGTTATCGTAACAAAGCGCGTGGGACTCGCCGGTGATATAAAAGAATGCGGCGCGGGTATTATTACTGATTATGTCTCCCAGGAGATTTGTGACGCTGTTTTAGGGCTATTGGGCAATGAGGAAAAAAGAAGGGCTATGGGGCAAAAAGGTGGGCAGCTTGTGGGACAAAGGTTTCTTTGGGGCAATATGAGCGAGAAGATGATTTTCGTATATAATCAGGTATTGGGGCAGGTTAAGGCAGCATAATGGCTCATATCCGCGTTATATATTTAGATATCGATACCGGTTATTTTCCCGATTTGCATCATGGTTTAGCCAGTCTTTCTGCCAGCGTCAAACGGGCCGGGCATTATTTTTCTCTGCAACATTTAACTTCGGCAATTCCGGCTGAAGATGCGGCGAAAGCCGCCTTGGAGGGTAACCCCGACATAATCGGTTTCTCTTTGACCACTAACCAGCGTAAGTATCTGGATAGATATTCTCAAGGTATATCCGGCAAGAGCGATATTATGCAGATGGCGGGGGGAATACATCCTACGGTAGACCCACTGGATGTCTTTAACTCTGAGGCAATAAAAGGTGTTTGTCTGGGAGAAGCAGAATACTCGCTGCCGTTACTGTTAAACCGCCTTGATGCTAAAACAAATATCTTAGAGACTCCGGGATTCTGGTTTAAAGCCGACGGTGACAGTATAATCAGGAATCAACTGCTTCCTTTAGAGGGAGACATTTCTAAATTAGCCTACCCAGATTATTCCATTTTCGATACTAAGCGGATAATTGATTCCGATTCCGGATGGATGAGCATGTTAATTTCCCGCGGGTGCCCTTATGACTGTACTTACTGCTGTAACTATCTCTTGCGTAATATTTATCCCAATAAAGATCAATATGTGCGGCTTCCTCCTGTAGATTATGCTTTGAATCTTATAAAGAGTAATTTAAGCACGTATCCTAATATAAAGGGCGTTAATTTCTCCGACGATTTATTGCTTTTTAATTCTAAATGGTTCACTGAGTTTATAAAGCGGTACCGTCAAGAGGTAGCATTGCCTTTTATATGTAATGCCAGGATATCTTCGCTTACCGAGGATGTTTCTATGTTGCTGAGGGATGCAGGATGTATACTTGTGCGTATAGGCATAGAAAGTGGAAATGAAAGCCTGCGCAGGTCTTTATTAAAGAGAAATGAAACCAATGCCGAAATTATAGAAGTTTTTCACAGGCTAAAAAGCTTAAAGATACCAAGTTTTTCTTATAACATACTGGGTTTTCCTTTTGAAACAGAGGAGCAGATGAATGAGACTCTGGAATTAAATAAGGCTATTCAGCCTAATGGCGGAACCTGTTTCTATTTCTTTCCCTATCCGGGGACGCATTTGTATAACCTATGCGAAGAATCCGGGCTGCTTTTGGAATCTAGTAAGGAAATGTCTGGCTATTTTGATGGGATTTCGATAAAATTAACCCACGCCCGGCAGAATATCTGTAAGAAAATTTATAATAACCTACGGCTTTATCTTTTAACGCGTTCTCTAAAGCGAAGGTTGGGAGTGGTACATAAGCTGCTTTATGCCTTTTGCCGGGTGTACCCGGATTTATTCATTAGATTATTTACGCGCAGGTCAGGGTTTAAGAATATATTACGTAAAATATTTTATAAACAATTATTAGTAAGATAATGATTATACTGGGAATAAATTCATATCATCCTGATTCTTCTGCAGCGCTGGTAATCGACGGCAGGCTTATTGCCGCTTGCGAGGAGGAGAGGTTCAGGCGCGTGAAACATTTTTCCGGATTTCCCACGCATTCCCTGCAATATTGCCTTAAAGAAGGTAATGTAGAATTAAAAGATATTGATTATATCGCCATACCCCGTCAGCCGAAAGCAAGGCTCATGCGTAAAATTTTCTATGGCATAAAAATACCTGAACTCGCCCGCCGAAGGCTCTTTGCCTGGGAAAAGATGTTTGCGGTTAAGGATGAATTGGCAGCAAATTTCGGGGTGGATGCAAAAGAAATAGAAGCGCGCATAATTAAGGTTGAGCATCATCATGCGCATATCGCTTCGTCATTCTTTGTGTCGGGATTTCGTAAGGCGGCCATTTTATCGGCGGATGCCTTGGGAGACTTTGCTTCTACCGTATGGGGGTTAGGCGAAGGAAATAAAATAAAGATCAAAAGGGAAGTAGCTTTTCCGCATTCCCTGGGTTTTTATTATACAGCGCTCACTCAGTATTTGGGATTCCTGAATTTTGGCGATGAATACAAGGTTATGGGGTTAGCTGCATTTGGAGAAGCATCTTATGAAGATGAATTCAGGAAAATATTAGAGATTAACGGGCGAGGGTTTAAATTAGGCTTAAAATACTTTCTGCACGATAAGAAACTGGTGGATATGGATTTTGAAGGGGGTCATCCTAAAGTTGATACGCTTTTTTCGCCCTATCTTGAAAAGAGGCTTGGCAAGAGAAGGATGCCCGAGGGAGAAATAGAGAAAAGGCATAAGGATATTGCCTGTTCTTTGCAAAAGAGGCTGGAGGAAGCTCTTTTAAACATCGTTAACTCTATTGCCGTAGATAGTGATAATCTTTGTCTTTCGGGTGGCGTTGCCTTTAACTGTGTGGCTAATGCCAAGATTTCTGCCAATAGCCGTTTTAAAAATATATATGTTCCTCCGGCTTGTGGTGATGCAGGTTTAGCCTTAGGGGCTGCTTATTATGTGTGGAATAGCTTTTTAGATAAGCCGAGGGCTTGTAGGATGTCTCACGCGTATTGGGGCCCGGAGTTTAGCGGAAGCGAGATCGGGAAAGAATTGGATAAACATAGGGCTGAGTTAAGCAACATTAATTGTTCTATTGAAACTGCTGTTAATGATGATGATCTAGCCTGTAAGATTGCCCGGGAAATCAGCTCCGGTAAAATCGTTGGATGGTTTCAGGGCAGGATGGAGTGGGGGCCGCGTGCATTAGGCAGCCGCAGCATACTCACCGATCCCCGCCGCAGGGAAATGAAGGATATTATAAATAGCAAAATTAAGCGCAGAGAATCATTCCGGCCATTTGCTCCGTCGATATTAGAGGAATATGCAGGAGAATACTTTGAAGGCTTCTGCGATTCTCCATTTATGCTCTTTGCGTTAAAAGTAAGAGAGGATAAGAAAAATTTAATACCCGCCGTAGTGCATGTTGATGGTACCGCACGTTTGCAGACGGTAAATAAAGAAAGTAATCCTCTTTATTGGAAACTGATAAATGAATTTAACAATATTACCGGAGTACCGGTATTATTGAATACCTCTTTTAATGAAAATGAGCCTGTGGTTTGTGCTCCTGCTGAGGCAATCGATTGTTTCTTAAGGTCGAATATCGATATTCTGGTTTTAGGAAATTATATTATTAAAAGATAAGCCGAGGGGGTATTAATGAAGAAAGTTTTAGTGAGCGGTGCTGGAGGTTTTATCGGGCACCATCTGGTAAAATACCTTAAAAATAAAGGTTATTGGGTTAGGGGTGCTGATCTTAAGCGCCCTGAATTTGAATCAAGCGCTGCTGATGAATTTATGATAACGGATTTGCGCGAATTTGCTAATTGTATGCGTGCCTGTCAGGGCGTCGGAGAGGTTTATCAGCTTGCCGCAGACATGGGAGGCATCGGCTATATTACGGCATATCTAGCAAGTATAACCAGAAATAATACGCTTATTAATATGCATATGCTTGAGGCTGCCCGCGAGAATAAAGTTGATAGGTATCTTTTTACCAGCAGCGCCTGCGTATATCCGGCATACCTGCAGAAGAGTGCGGATGTTAAGTTATTAAAAGAAGATGATGCTTATCCTGCAGATGCTGAGCCTGGATACGGCTGGGAGAAATTATTTGCTGAGTTGGTTACTCAGTATTACGCCAAAGATTATAATATGAAAACTTATATCGTACGTTTCCATAATATTTTCGGTCCCCTAGGGACTTACGACGGAGGCAAAGAAAAATCTCCGGCAGCTATTTGTCGCAAGATCGCCTTTAGTAAAGACAGCGATGAGATCGAGGTCTGGGGCGATGGTAAGCAGACCAGATCATACTGTTATGTTGATGATTGCGTGGAAGGTATTTTTAAACTTATGCAATCGGATTATCACGGTCCCCTTAATCTTGGCCAGGATAGATTGATTAGCATTGATGAGTTAGTGGATATGGTTGCGCATATAGCAGGTAAGAGGATTTCTAAAAGGCATGATCTTACTAAGCCCCAAGGGGTCAGGGGTAGGAATGCCGATATTAACCGCGCTAAAGAAATATTAGGTTGGTCTCCTAAGGTATCCCTGGAGGAGGGTTTGGGCGTTACTTATAAATGGATAAATGAGCAACTGGTAAAAGCAGGGAAGCTAAAGAAATGATTTGTAGCGAGCGCGAATTAAAACGTATATTGGTTATGAACCGTTCCTTTCATCCGGACACCGAGGCTACAGGCCAGTTTATTACCGAGCTTTGCCTGAGGCTTAGTGACAAATATGAAGTTACGGTTATTGCCGGCAGGTCGTATTATATAAGAAAAGATTGCTTTAAGCCGCTCAGTTTATGGAAAAAAGAGAAGCTTGGGACAATAAATATTATAAGAGTACGGCACACCAGGTTTTGGAAGGGTCGTTTGCCCGGCAGGATTATAAATTGGATTACTTATTGCTTAATTGCTTTCTTTGCGGCTTTGCGGATTAAGACAGATCTAGTTTTTGTAGCTACTGATCCGCCGGTTTTGGGAATTCTGGCGATGGTATTGAGAAAAATAAAGGCGTCACCTTTTATTTATAACTGCAGGGATCTGTATGTGGATGCAGCCGTAGGTTTAGGCAAATTGAAACCAAAAGGTTTAATTGCCCGGGCGTATGATTATTTAGATGTCCTGGCTTTTAATTCGGCCTCGGTAGTTGTTCCTATAGGCTTGAGCATGCAACGTAGGCTCGTCGCTAAGGGCGTACAGGAAGAAAAAATTAATATTATTAGCGATTGGGTTGATGTGAATGTCATAAAGCCCGTCCCAACAGGAGAAAACTATCTTTTGGATAGGTTTGGGCTTAAAGATAAGTTTGTAGTTATGTATTCCGGTAATATGGGCTTAACCCAGGATTTGGATATATTATTAAAAGCGTGTGCACGTTTTAAAGATTCTGCGGATGTATTCTTTGTTTTTGCCGGAGAGGGAGCCATAAAAGAGACTTTAAAGAGCTTAGCCATTTCTTTAGGTATAAATAATATTCTATTTTTGCCCTATCAGCCTATGGAGATGCTTTCGTATTCTCTGTGTATGGCTGATTTGCATATAATTTCTTTTAAGAAAGGTTTATCCGGTGCAATAGTCCCGAGTAAAATGTACGGGATTATGAGCGCAGCAAAGCCGTATTTAATAATAGGAGATAAAGATAGCGAGCCTGCACGCATAGCCGCGGATTTTCGATGCGGGATTTTGGTGGAGGCAGGCGATGTTGAAACTATTGCGAAGGCTATACAATGGGGGCATGAACACCGTCAGGAATTAGTTGATATGGGGATAAACGGCCGCCGTGTTGCCAAAGAAAAGTTTTCTAAAGACGTTGTTATAGGAGAGTGGTTTAGGCTCCTGGATGAATTAGCTAAGAGATGAAGAATATATTGACCATTGACGTAGAGGATTGGTACCATATATGCGGTTTGCCTAAAGGCCCCAGGCAGCAGGATTGGTCTTCACTTGAGAACCGGGTCGTTAGTAATACAGAAAGCTTACTACGGCTGTTGGCAGAGCATAAAATAAAAGCAACGTTTTTCATCCTGGGCTACATCGCCGAGCATAATAATGATCTGATAACTAAAATCTTCTCTGCCGGGCATGAAATAGCTTCGCATGGCTGGGGACATAAGGTGTTAATGGATTTAAGCCCGGAGGAATTCCGGCAAGATTTATTGCGCAGCAGAGAAGTAATCAAAAATATAACCGGAATTTATCCCAAAGGTTTTCGCGCGCCGAGTTTTTCGATTACTCCCGAGACAAAATGGGCGCTTGAGATATTGGTCGAGTCCGGGTTTGAATATGATTCGAGCATATTCCCCGCCAAGAGAGGCCAGGGAGGTTTTGTCGGCATGCCTTCGGGTCCGCATGATATCGCCTTAAGCAACGGGCGTAGAATAAAAGAGTTCCCCATAACTATTGCAAATTTCATGGGCATAAAAGTTCCTTTTTCCGGCGGTGGGTATTTACGTTTTTTGCCCTATCAGGCGATAAGCAGTTTCTTTAAAGCAGCGAACAGCAGAAAAGAGACAGTCGTTGCTTATATACATCCGCGCGATATAGACCCCCAACAGCCGCGCCTTCGGATGCCTTTTTCTAAAAGCCTTAAAACTTATTCGGGATTAAAGGGTTGCGAGAGTAAATTTAAACGCCTATTGCAAGATTTTGAATTCGGTCCGATAGGAGAATTTTTATGAGTGATACCATAAAGACGTTTTTTGATAATAAGACCGATAAATTCTCCCAAATATACCAAAAGCCTAATTTAATAGACAGGATATTTAGAAAAAGTGTTCTTGCTCGTTTTGAAAAAGCGTTTTTAGAGTGTTCCGTAAATGGCCATAAAAGCATTCTTGACATAGGATGCGGCAGCGCTTTGTTAGCTATGAAGCTTGCCCAGGCAGGCATGGAAGTACTTGGCGTTGATTTTTCGGAGGAGATGGTTAAGGCAGCAAATAATATTTATGCCGGTAAAGAAATAAAAGGCAAGCTGGAGATAAGACATGCGGATTTCGCGCATTTTAATGCCGATCGGCAATTTGACGCTGTCATAGCGCTCGGATTCTTTGATTATATATCTAATCCCGAAGTACACCTTAAGAAGATGTTTAGTTTGGCGAAAAGAGAAGTTATTGTGTCTTTTCCGGCTGCCGAAGATATATTGTCTATCCAGCGTAAAATACGCTATTTTATTTTCAAGAAATGCCCGGTTTATTTTTACAAAAAGAAACAGATAGAACGCCTTGTCGCCTCTTGCGGGTTTTCTGATTTTAAACTGATGCGGGTATACCGCGATTATTTGTTATTGGGGTATCTTAAATGAAAAGAATATTGGATTTCTTGCTTGCAGCCTTAGGATTATTGATCAGTTCGCCTTTTTGGCTGGTGTTTAGCCTGTTGATCTGGCTGGAGGATCGCGGAGGAGTATTTTATTTTCAGGAGAGAGTTGGTAAGGACGGAAAGATATTTATGGGCATGAAATTCCGCTCTATGAAATCTGCCTTTGGAGGCGAAACGGTTATTGTTCAGACGGAAGAGAGGGATGTCAGGGTTACTAAAATCGGGCGTTTATTACGCGCTACTGCCATGGACGAGCTGCCGCAACTTATTAATATATTAAAAGGAGATATGAGCTTTGTGGGCCCCAGGGCATTGGCGCCAAAAGAGAGAGAGGTTGGCCAGACGCAGGAAAGAAGCATATATGATATTCCGGGTTTTAAGGAAAGGGCGCTTGTACGCCCCGGACTCACCGGTGTTGCTCAAGTTTTTGCTCCCCGCGATATTAAGCGCCAAGATAAATTCAAATATGATATCTGGTATATAAAAAATCAAGATATATTTCTTGATCTGTATTTAATATTTTTATCCTTTTTAGTTACTTTCGGGGGGCGCTGGGAAGTGCGTTGTGATAAATTCAGACTTTTGGGCGGGGGCTTAAAGAGCAAGATAGAAAAAGCCGTTAATGGCTAAAAAGCCCCTAACTTGCCCCCGCACCAATTAGGGGGTACAGGTTGACAATATCGCTAATTGGTGCGGGGATTAATTCGCAGACGCGTAAAGAGTGAAGCTGGCGGGCTACAATTTACGTCACTTGCGTTCCGTAAATTGTCTGCTCATTAACTCTTGACCCTCTATCTTTTGTGTGATATCATTTTATTAGGAGGGCGAAGAAGATGAGAAAAATAATTTGGGTAGTTTTATTAGTATTTGCCGTAGCTTTGACCGTTTATATTATTTCTTCTGCGCAAAACAAGGCTTCTCAGACTGGTAGGCCGGAGGACACGAAAGGCAAGAGTGCTTCTTCCTATCAAGAGATAGTCGATGAAGACCAGGATGAACAAGGCAAGTCTGATAAGCCTAAGCCCAAGGGAAGCGAAAATATGAAGGTTACCGGACCGGTTTGGGTAGAAGAATAGGCACTTATTAAAAATCGTGGCAGATAGAATTCTCTCCTCAGCATTATTTAAAAATACCTCTAAAATTATTGTCGTTATCTTTTTTGCGGTCGCATTCTTTGTGGGCTATAACGTATACCTTGTTGACCGCTCGATGGTAAATTTAAGAACGGCCCTGGAGAAAGCTGCCCTTGAAGTCCGCACCATAGAAGATTTTAACAGAATAAAGACACTCCTTAAAATACCAATATTAAAAGAAATAGCTAAAAGCGGCACGCCCAGCAAAGAGCTTACTTATCTGGAATTAGCCGAAAATCTGGCAGCATCAGCTAAAGACCCCAAGCAGATAGAAGACATCAAGTTATATTTAAAATACATTATACAAGCTAAAGAAAAAGAGCGTGGGGGATTCTTGGGCTTTATGGACAAGCTCAATACTGCTATTTTCGGGTCTTCGACTAAGCTATCCGAACAGGATTTAGCCAAGAAAGAAAAGAAAATAAATTCCAGAATAGCCGCTACTACAAATAAACGTACGCTACAGACGCTCTATTTTGAGTTAGGCAACGTGTATTTGCAACTGTCCCAGTTGCAGAGCGCGGCGGCGGCATTCTTAAAATCTGCCGAAATCGAGCCAAAAACACCGCTTTCAGCCAAAGCCAGGTTTAATTTGGCCTGGGTTTATAAATATGCCGGAGAGCACTCTAAGGCTATAGAGGAATTTACTAAGCTGGTCAACGACTTCCCCGGCGATGAATTAGCCGTCCGCAGCGAATACGAAATTGCCGATACGTTTTATAAGAAAGGTGACTATCAGCAAGCGAGGGATTATTACGCTAAAATAAGCCGGGAATACGCGAATACAAAAGAGGATGACATAGCGTTATCCCAGGCAGGCTATATTTCTTATTATAATCTTAATGATACAGATACGGCGGTTAAATATTTCTCTAGATTGGAAGAGCTATTCCCGAAATCCGTAATTTCCAAGCACACAAAAGATAGAACCAGAAAAGTCATGGCTTCGGATTATGCCAAGCAGGGTTATAAAATGCTTGTAGTAAAGGATTATCCCGTAGCACTTGAAAATTTTAATAAGGCATTGGATATTGCCCCTTCGGACAGCCGTTCTATAGCCGGTAAGGCTTTAGCCTTCTATTGGCTTGGCGATAAAGAACAGGCAATAGAAAAAGCGCGAAAAGCCATGGAGATACCGCTTGAAGATGAGGTCGCGGCCATAAACGGACTTTTCGTGTTTATAAATTGCAAAGAAGTCGATGAGGCCATAAGATTAGCCGAGCAGGTCTTGGATAGCAGGGCTATGTTGCGCTCGGAGTTTTATTATAATCTTGGCTATGCGTATGTTATAAAGGCCAATATCGAAAAGGCCTATAAAGAATTTGACCGCAGTATAAAGATAAATCCGGATTTTATGTTCGCTTATAATAATTTGGGATGTTCTTTCTGGACGGATAAGAAATATTCCGATGCCGTTAGTAAATTCAGAGAAGCTATCGACAGAGGCGATGATTATGCGGCTCCGCATTTTAATTTAGGAATAGCTTATTTCTATCTGAATAGGTTTGAAGACGCCTACAAAGAATTTAAGAAAGCCCTGGATATAGATCCTGAATATCAGGAAGCCAGAGATTTCTTGAATAAAATCAAAGAGATTCTCAGGTACGAACCCTAAATTTACAATATGCAAAAAATAGTCATTGTGGGGGCCGGCCCCGTCGGCTGTTACACCGCGCAGATTCTGAAGAATTACGGCTACGAGCCTTTACTTATAGAAGAGCATAGCCAGGTGGGAAGGCCCTTGCATTGTACCGGACTTGTGGGCCGCGCGCTTTTTCAGGAAAAAAGGCCGTTTGATTTTAAGATTCCTTCCTCGGCAATAACTAATATCATAAACGGAGCGGTTATCCACTATGACGGTGAATATTTCGGGATCGAAAGAGAGAAAGTGGCTTATGTTATTGATCGCGAGAAGTTCGATAAGGCTTTAAGCGATTCTTTGAACATAATTTACGAAAACAAATTCTTAGGGCTAGAAAGAAATAAGTCCGGATACATAGTTGAGACGGATAAGGGGGAGTTTCCCGCAGACTTAGTTATCGGCGCAGACGGAGCTAATTCCGCAGTGCGCAAGATTTTAAATCCTGATGCAAATAACATCCAGCTTTATAAGGGTATGCAGCTTAGGGTTAGGGCTAAGTCCAGACATAAAGATTTCGTAGAGGTTTATCTTAAGAAATTTGCTTTCTTCTGGATTGTGCCGGAAGCAGATGGTATCGTGAGGATAGGGGCAATATCGGATAATCCGTATCATGATCTGAAGAAATTCTTGAAAGAGGCTAAGATTAAGGGCGAGATTCTGGATAGGTTCGGAGGCGTAGTTGTAGTCGGCGTATGTAATTCTACGGTTAAAGATAATATTGCTATTGTAGGAGATGCTGCTTGTCAGATGAAGCCTCTGACTTACGGCGGAGTTTATTTCGGGCTAAAGGCTGCGGATATACTCGTCGGATGCATAAAAAGCAACCGCCTGGCTGATTATGATCGCTTGTGGAAAAAAGAGCTCGCCTCAGAAATAAGGATAGGTTTAAAGATAAAACAGGTATACAATCGTCTGGATCATAAGGAATTCAAAGAGATATTTAATTTACTAAAGAAGCAAAAAAATCTTATTGAAAGGGTAGGCGATTTTGAGCATCATAGCCGCCTGTTCTTAGAAATTGTCAAGAAACCCAGCCTCTATCCTCAGATCGGCAGTCTCTTCTCGATGCTGTTTAAGAAAATATTCTAAATAATTAATCGGTTCTTTTGTCTATTACGAATACGCTGCCTTCGATGGCTTTGGCTTTCTTTTTTACCTCGGCAGCGATGTTGGTGACTTCGCCGTAGCTATTAATCTTGCGGTGAGCGTTAGTGATTCCTGCCAGAGATATGGTCATCAGAGGAAATTCTTTTATTGAGCCATCCCTGGCATGAGCTATGATGTGGCCTTGTTGCAGATCGTCCTCGTTATATAGAGCGCGTACGCGTTTATCAAATTCCTGTGTAATATAGTCGGCAACGCCTTGTGCTTTTTCCGGGACAGTCAGAAGTATGAAATCATCGCCGCCTTCATGGCCCAGGAAATCATCCACTTCGCCTTTATCCTTAACCGCATCTTTAAATATTTCCGAAGTCAGTTTTATTGCTTCATCGCCTTTGGCAATGCCGTATTTATCGTTAAAGGCCTTGAAGTTATCCAAGTCGCAGTATATGACCATGAATTTCCGGTTATCTTTTATCCTTTTTTCGATTTCTTCGTGGATAACAATGTTACCCGGTAATTTTGTTAAAGGATTGGCATTTTCCGCACGCTCCTTCATTTTTGCCAATTCTTCGGTCATATAATTGAAAGTTGACCCCAGTTCTTCGAGTTCGTCCTGAGTGTTGATATCCGTTCTTACCGAAAGGTCTCCGGCAGCGATTATTTTAGTGACTTGGTTTAGGGTTCTTATAGGCCCAATGACTGTCTTTGATAGCACGAAACCAAATACAATATTCGCGAGTATAATGACAATAATTGCTACAGTTATCGGCCAGTAAACTTCCTGAAAAGCTTCATAGGCGCTTGCTAAAGGCAGCGATAATTTTGCCACATAAGATATGGCGGGACTTTCTTTATTGATAGCTATGTATATGTATAGTTTTTGTTTTGTTTTATCCTCGGAAGAAATAAACCACCTATTTTTACCCAATGCTATCTTTAGGTTTTCTATTTCATTCATGTCTTTGTAGGATATTTTGTCGTTATCTTTTGTCGATGCGATAATTGTGCCTTCCGTATCGAATACGGTCATTTCCCTTGTAATATTACTTTCGGATAATGAGATAAGGCTGGATTTTATATATTGGGGAATAGTTTCTGCGGTAACTTCTTTAACTATAGCTTCGAGGTTATTCTTTACGATTAAAGTAGAGAGGTCTGCGCGGTATTTGTTGTAGCGGTCTATGTTGGCGATCTGGTTGTTTAATTGTATAAACGTAAAAGCGCTGATGAAGATTACCGAAGAGATAATCATCAGCGTAGTGATGCGGTTCTGCAGGGTCAATTTCATTGCAGGCATAATTTGTAGTCTAGTATAAAATAATAGCTATGTCAAGGATAACCCGTTTAACGAATACAAGAATATTCAAAATAGGGTCGTATTAAGGTAATAAGCTCCAGGATCTTGACTTAATGAATTAGTGTGCTATATTCTATAATTATGAATAGGTATATAGTTTTGTTAATTTGCATTATCCTGTGCGTCTTTGGCCAGTCATGCGTTTCTGTTCCCGGCAAGGTTTCTGCCGGATACAATATGCTTATTTTTTATTCTTCTTCCTGCCATGAATGTATGCGCGTGGAAAACGATCTTATGCCTGCTATTACCGAAGAATTCAAAGGAAAATTAACAATTGATTACCGTAATCTCGCAGATATCAACAACTATAAATTAATGCTTGGTTTATCCCGTGAGCAGGGGATAGAGGCGGCTAATACCCTGCCCGTATTCTATATTAACGGCCGTTTCTTAAGCAAAAAAGCGCTAACTAGCGAAGAAATCCGGCACTTTATAAAAATGTCTATGTCTGTCCCAGCCGGATTTCCGGCTGAGGCTTCGCAGGATTTGCTTGCGCGTTTTAAAAGCTTCCGGCCACTTGCTATAATAGGGGCAGCTGCGGTTGACGGAATAAATCCTTGCGCATTTACGGTTATAGTATTCTTTATCTCTTTCCTGGCGTTACAGGGGTATAGAAAAAAAGAGTTGCTTTTAGTAGGTTTTTCTTTCATAACCGCGGTATTCCTGACATATTTATTATTAGGCGTGGGTATCCTTAGTTTTCTTTACCAAATTAAAGGTTTTTGGTTTGTAGCTAAGATCTTTAATTATGCAGTAGGCTCAATTAGCCTTGTGCTGGGTGCGTTGTGTATTTACGACATACTCAAATTTAAATCCAGCGGTAAACACGAGGGAATGATTTTACAATTGCCCAGGCAAGTGAAGAATCAGATACATAAAGTAATAGGCGCTAGCTACAGAAAAGACGGAACCGTTAAGAAGGGTGTTTCTAGTCTGGTTTTAAGCGCACTTTTTACCGGGTTCATCGTATCGATTCTAGAGGCGGTGTGCACGGGCCAGATGTATTTGCCGACGATAGCTTTTGTATTAAAGACTACGCATTTGAGATTAGAGGCTTTTGGGTATCTTGTAATGTACAATATTATATTTGTCATGCCTTTAGTTGTTATTCTTTTGCTTGGGACATGGGGCGTTAGTTCAGGAGAATTCTCTAAATTTTTCAACAAGCATATGGGATTTGTAAAGATGCTTATGGCATTAGCGTTCTTTGGATTGGGCCTGTTTTTGTTATGGAGAAATTGATGATGATTAAGCTTTTGTTTGTATTGCTGTTGGGCCTCACCGGATGCTCTATGCACCATAATATTCAGCTGCGCTCAAGCTTAGAAAAGGCCGAAGCCGGTATTTATACATGGGACTTTGGAACGGTTAAGGAGAGTGCGATAGTAAAACATGAGTTTGCTTTTAAGAATAACTCCGCTAAAATATTAAACATAAGAAATGTAAGCACGTCTTGCGGTTGCGCGATATCTAAGGTAGATAAAAAGATGCTTATTTCCGGTGACACGGCTTTAATCGAAGTCCAGTTTAATAGTAAAGGTTATGATGGGGCTACCCAGCAATTCATTTATGTTGAAACGGATGATATTAATAATTCGATTGTGAAGTTTGTGATAAAGGCGGACGTAAGAAAATAAATAAGGGAGGTAGCAATGTTTTGGTTAAGGTTTAAGATGATGCTTTTATTAACGGTATTATTTGCGATAGTATATGCTGCGGTATCATGGATTAGTTATGCTGCAGGCATAACTAACTTTTATTTTTATCTTATACTATCGGTAGGGATGATGTTTGTGCAATATATGATAGGCCCTAAAATTGTAGAGTGGAGCATGCATGTAAAATACGTCCGCAGAGAAGAATATCCTCGGCTTTACGCGGTGGTTGAAAGTTTGGCCATGAAAGCAGGAATTCCCGCACCTAAAATAGGTATTGCCCAGATACCTATTCCTAATGCTTTTGCTTTCGGACGCGGGATAAAAGATGGGCGCGTCTGCGTTACTCGGGGGATTCTGGATTTGTTGGATGAAGAAGAATTGAAGGCTGTTTTGGGGCATGAGTTAAGCCACCTGAAGAATCGCGATGTCCTGACCATTACTCTTTTGTCGGTAATCCCAATGATAATGTACCGTATTGCCTGGCAGTTTCTCTTTTACGGCCGCAGACGCGATAGCAGAGGTAACGGTCTTTTAATAGGACTAGTGGCGTTTTTGTTTTATTTTATTACAAACTTGCTTGTGTTGTATGCTTCGCGTATACGTGAATATTTTGCGGATAAAGGGTCGGTTGAACTGGGTAACCGTCCGGCAGCATTGGCCTCCAGCCTGTATAAGCTGGTTTATGGTTCAGCGCGCATCAATAAAGACCTACTGAAGGAGACGGAGGGGCTAAAGGCATTTTTTGTCAATGATCCTTCGCGGGCTATAAATGAGATTAAAGACTTAAGCCAGCTTGATCTGGATAAAAGCGGGACCATTGATCCTTCCGAGCTCTTGCTATTAAGGAATAAACAGGTAAAACTGGGGCTCAGCGATAAACTGATGGAAGTATTAAGCACGCATCCGAATATGCTGAAGCGTATAAAGCGCCTCTCGGATTATCACGTATAAGGTATTGCCATTAAATGGGTTATGTTGTCTGAAATAAACATATTGACAAAAGCCTGTTTTTGGTATATACTTTAATATAAGAGCAAACCGTTTTTATTGAAAAGGTAAACCCTGGGTGACCAGGGGGCACAAAGCTACGGGTCTAATAAAAAGATGATAGATTGCCGAGCTACCGAAATAAAAACTGTTTTTAATAGCCGAACTGCCGATAAAAAGGCGAGTTCGGTTTTTTTTATCCCGCCTTCGCAGAAGAGCACGCCCGTGGTTGTGGATGAATGCTAAGAAAAAACTGCTCGGCGGGATGTCGCTAAATGGGCATGCTCGACAGACAATACCGGGCGGGGTTATACAGGTACCACGGTATGCCCGTGGGGTGTTCCATTTATATGCTTAAAAAAGGCGAAAGGATATGGTAAACGACAGGGTGCGTCCTTTGGATATTATTAATGGTGTGAGCGCCGGCTTATGCCTTTTAAATAGGAACCTGCGCATAATGTGGGTTAATAAATATCAGGCGGAATGGTTTGGCGATGCCCAAGATTTGTGCGGTAAGCATTGCTATAGTTCTTTTGAACACCGTCGCCACATATGCCACGGATGCCCTGCGTTAAAAGTATTTAAAGACGGCCGCGTGCATACGGCCAGAAGAATAGGGGTTACTAAAGATGGTAAGAGGCAGTATTTTCAGCTTACAGTCAGCCCGATCAAAGATAACAATAACCGCGTGGATTTCGCACTTGAGCTTGTGCAGAATATAACAGATAAAGTTTTCAGTGACAGGAGTAATTCGCATATTACGCAAAAAATCAAGAAGGCCTACCAGAATTTATCTTTGGTAAATAAGAAATTACGGCACAATATACACAGATTAAAATCTATAGTTTACCGCGTGAGCAGGTTTAAGTTAGCGCTTAATAAAAAATACCATCAAAAGATAGATGAGCTTATTAATTTGCAGGAGGAGTTAAAGGATATCTTTAAAGTTAACCATGCTTTGACTTCAACGATATCATCACAGAAGGTCTCTTCTATGATTACCCGCTTAAGCTGCGAATTGACTCATGCCGATGCCTGCACCTTAAGATTGCTCGACGATCCCAAGAAGGTTTTGTTTATCAGCTCGGCTTTCGGTATCCATAATGGTTTTAGGAAAAGTATTAATAACCTTAATGCGGGGGAAGGCATAAGCGGCAAGGCCGTTGCCGGCGGTAAACCGATAGTGGTTTGCAATGTAAAGACTGACCGCAATAAGCATAAATTCAAAGAGCTCTTTAAGAAGGAAGGGTTTAAGTCTGCATTAGCCGTTCCGGTTCTGTTTCAGGGCAAAACACTCGGCGCCATATCTGTTTTTTCAAAACAGCCTCAGCATTTCTCTAAAGAAGAAATACGTTTATTGTCTATATTTGCTCTACAGGTTGCCATAGCGATACAGGAATCAAAGCATTACGAAGATATACATAAGAATTACTTTGATACCGTTCATGCGCTTGTCCTGGCAGAAGAAGCCAGGGATCCTTATACACGCGGCCATACGGAAAGGGTTACTAAATATGCGGTGGCGGTGGGCAGGGCATTGCGTTTAGATGAGGCTGAATTGGAAACTTTAAGATACGCAGGAGAAGTGCATGATATAGGCAAGATAGGCATTCCGGATTTTATCCTCGGTAAACCCGGCCGGCTTACTCCTACGGAGCGGGCGATGATTGAATTGCATCCGGTTAAGGGTGCAGAAATGCTTGAGCCGCTGGAATTTCTAAAACCAGCTTTGCCTATTGTACGCCATCATCACGAAAGATATGACGGCACAGGCTATCCCGATGGTTTGGAAAGAGAGAAGATTCCGTTTATGGCTAGAATTCTAGCCTGTGCCGATTCTTTTGATGCCATGACTTCAGACAGGCCATACCGCAACCGTAAGCTCACTCTGGATGAAGCATTGGCAGAGATCAGAAATAATTCCGGCTCACAGTTTGATCCTCAGATATCCCGTTTCTTTATTAAGCTCATCCGTTCCCAGGACAAAGCCCGCTAAAACCACCACTAAATTCCAGCTAATTTGTTGACATCGTCGCGATTTCAATATATAATTATCCCAATATATTGTATTTAAAAAACTTGCGGATATACTTATGGAAATCAATGAGATTCTAGAACAAAGAAGAGCGAAGCTGGACTCCCTAAAAGCTAAAGGGGCGCCTCTTTATCCTGCTTTTGTGCCGCAGCATTCGGTTATAGGAGGAGTGATTGCGGATTTTCAGGAAGGCAAAACCGTTACTGTGTGCGGCAGGATTATGGCTAAGCGTTCCCACGGGAAAGTGACTTTTGCTGACCTTAGGGATTCTACGGGTCGTCTTCAGCTTTACATTAAGGCTGACCTTATAGAGAAAAACAGCCTGGCCGTATTTGAGGATTTAGATATCGCTGATATTGTTGCCGTTAAGGGCGAGCTTTTTAAGACTCATACAGGCGAACTGACCGTTAAGGTGACGGAGCTTATTATTTTGGCTAAAGCGCTTAGGCCTTTGCCTGAAAAATGGCATGGCCTTAAAGATGTAGATATACGTTACAGACAGCGTTATCTCGACCTGACTAGCAACGAAGACGTAAAGAAGGTTTTCGTTATGCGTTCAAAGATAGTGAAAGCCATACGCAAATTCCTCGACGATAGAGGATTTCTCGAGGTGGAAACTCCGATGATGCACAACATCGCCGGAGGGGCTGCGGGCAGGCCGTTTAAAACATTCCATAATGAATATAGTATGGATTTATTCTTACGCATTGCTCCGGAATTATACTTAAAACAACTTTTGGTAGGTGGCTTGGATAGGGTTTATGAGATAAACCGCAGTTTCCGTAACGAAGGCGTATCCACCAGGCATAATCCTGAGTTTACTATGCTTGAAGTTTATGCCGCTTATGCTGATTACCAAGATATGATGAAATTAAGTGAAGAGATGATTGTTTCGGTAGCCAAAGAAGTTTTAGGTGCTGAAAGTTTTACTTATCAGGGTAAAACCATAGAATTAACTACCCCTTGGACCAGAAGGTCATTCGCGGATATCGTAAAAGAAAAATTCGGCATCGATCCATCCGAGGAAGCGGATGTTATGCTCGGTAAGTTGCAGGCCAAGGGTTTTGCCAAGGAAGCTAATAAGCTTACCCGTTCGCAGATAGCTAAGATTATTGAAGATATGCTGGAAGAGGATATGAGTAATAACCCTACTTTTGTCACCGATTACTTTACCAGCCTTTGCCCTTTGGCAAAGACTAAGAAAGATAACCCTTTGATTTCAGAGAGGTTTGAGCTCTATGTTGCCGGCCTTGAGATAGGCAATGCCTATTCCGAGCTGAATGACCCTATTGAGCAGAAGAGGCGTTTCCAGGAAGAGATTAAAGACCTGACTACGGATGAGAAGAAGAATGTGGATGAGGATTATTGCTTGGCTTTAGAGCATGGTATGCCGCCTGCCGGCGGATTGGGTATCGGCATAGACAGATTGGTTATGCTTCTTACGGATCAACCTTCGATAAGAGATGTGATTTTGTTTCCTTTGTTGCGTCCTGAGAAATGATATGCATAGTGAATTATTTATAAGCTGGCGTTATCTTGCCACTAAAAGAAAAGAAAAGTTTATACGCCTTATCAGCATTATTTCTATTTCCGGAATAGCCATAGGTGTTGCGGCATTAATCGTGGTTATCGGGGTGATGACCGGGTTTGACAAGGATTTACGGGATAAGATTATCGGTAACTATTCGCACATCACGGTAAGTAATTATAAAGGCATAGACGCGGCAGAATACGAGAGTCTGTCAAAAAAGATTTTTACTAATGCGCACGTGCAAGGCATAAGCCCGTATGCGCAGGGGCAGATGCTGATTAAGGAAAATAACCGTTTATTCGCCGTAGGCATAAAAGGTATTCGACCAGATAAAGAAGCTACGGTTACTAAGATCAGGCAGTATATGACTGCCGGAAACTTTGACAATTTAGGGCTCGATGAAGTAATCTTAGGCAGGGAATTGGCTTTTTATTTGGGCGCATCCGTGGGCTCCAGCATAACGATTTATTCGCCGGCGAGCAAACAATATACACTGAAAGTCGCCGGGATATTTACTTCGGGCATGTATGATTACGACATGAATTTGGTATTTACGCGTCTTGATACCGCGCAGAATATTTTAGGGATGGGCGAGCGCATAAGCGCTATAGCCGTGAAGCTGGATAATGTGTATCTGGCGGATGCGGTCAGAAAAGAATTAATTCCTGTTTTAGACCGGGACTATGATTTAAAGACCTGGAGCGAGGCAAACGCAAATTTCTTTGCCGCACTTAAGCTTGAGAAATTTACCATGTTTCTTATTCTTACGCTTATCGTTTTGGTAGCCGCTTTTAATATTGCCAGTACTCTTATAGTAATGGTGGTAGAGAAGACCAAGGATATAGGCATATTAAAAGCTTTGGGCATGACTGAGGGTGCGGTCAGAAGAATCTTTAGCTATGAAGGTATGATTATCGGATCCCTCGGTACTATTTTTGGCACACTTGTCGGCCTTACTCTATGCGCTTTGTTAAAGAAATATCAATTTATCAAATTACCGCAGGATATTTATTATATTGACAGGCTTCCGGTATCTATTCAGGTCTGGCCGGATATTATTTTAATTGTGCTGGCAGCGATGTTTATTATTTTGGTTTCTACTATTTATCCGGCAGCCAAAGCCGCGAGACTGAAGCCGGTTGATGCATTAAGGTACGAATAGGTTCTATTATAAATATACGATTTAGCTTGTAGTTCGTAGGTAGATTTTTAATTATTCCTACTAGCTACGAGCTACCAACTACGAACTCAAAATGCTAAGAGTAATTAACATCTACAAGACATACGATAACGGGAAAAAAGAGCTCCAGGTTTTAAAAGGCATAAATTTAGAGATAGCAAAGGGTAAATTTATAGCTGTAATCGGGCCTTCGGGTGCGGGCAAATCTACGCTGTTGCATATTTTGGGCGGATTGGATGCTCCCAGCAAGGGCGAGGTTCTTCTTGAGGGCAGTGATATCTATAATTTAAACGATGTATCGCTTGCCGCAATAAGAAACAAAAGAATAGGTTTTGTGTTTCAGTTTTATCATTTGCTTTCGGAGTTTACGGTTTTGGAGAACGTATTGATGCCATGTTTAATTAATCCGGAGTTCGCAGCTCGTAGTTCGGAGATCAAAGGTAAGGCGCTTGAACTTTTAGAAAAAGCAGGCTTAAAAGAAAGAATGAATTATTTTCCCGGTCAACTTTCAGGAGGCGAGAAACAAAGGGTAGCTATTGTGCGGGCTTTGATGAATAATCCGGATTTACTATTATGTGATGAGCCTACGGGAAACCTTGATTCAAAAACAGGGAAAGAGATAATAGGTTTAATAAAAAAAATACATGCACAGAATCAAACTACGGTTGTTTTGGTTACGCATAACATGGAGCTTGCTTCGTCAGCCGATAAAATCTATCATTTAAAAGATGGAATATTGTTGCAGTAGTTTAATGCGGAGGGAGAGCTAATGAAAATCTATATTAACGGTAAATTCTACGAAAAAAACGAAGCCAAGGTTTCTGTCTTTGACCACGGGCTTTTGTACGGAGACGGTGTGTTTGAAGGGATACGTTCGTATAACAGCCTGGTTTTTAAGCTCGAGGAACATATTGATCGTTTATTTGAATCGGCCCATGCTATTATGCTTAGCATTCCTTTGACTAAAGAGCAGTTGATTAAGGCGGTAGTGCAGACTTTAAAAGCCAATAATCTTAAAGACGGATACATCCGGCTTATAGTTACTCGCGGCGAAGGCGACTTAGGCCTTGATCCGCGCAAATGTAAAGGCAATGCCACCATTATTATCATTGCGGATAAAGTTAAGCTCTATCCGGAGCTGCTTTATAAAAACGGCATGGAAATAATTACTGTTGCTACTACGCGTAATTCCCATGAGGCGCTTAATCCGCAGATGAAGTGTTTGAATTATCTGAATAATATTATGGCTAAAATGGAAGCAGTGCAGCTTGGTTACGAAGAAGCGCTCATGCTTAATGACCAGGGTTATGTTGCGGAGTGTACAGGGGATAATATCTTTATTATTAGTAAGGGTGAGCTTTATACCCCCCCTGAGATTATGGGCGTGTTAAGAGGAGTGACGCGCGATACGGTGCTGGAATTAGCCCAGCAATCAAAAATTCCTACGCATGAACACGTTTTTACACGTCACGAGCTTTATATCGCTGATGAATGTTTCCTCACCGGCACAGCCGCAGAGATTATTCCGGTGGTTAAGGTAGACGGCCGCGCTATCGGCAGCGGTAAGCCCGGCAAAATTACCGCGTCTCTTATGAAAAAATTCCGCGAAGCTACAAAAAGACAAGGAGTAAAATATTAATTAGTTCATGGTTCATAGTTCTTGGTTCATAGTTAGTAAGTGTTAGAGAAATTATTGAAGAGAGGGAATTATGTTATGCGATGTTTGCAATAAAAATCCCGCGACAGTACATTTAACCGAGATTGTCGATGATCAGATGAACGAATTGCATTTATGCGAAGAATGCGCGCGCCAGAAGAGCACTCAGATGGAGCAGCATTTTGGCTTAAGCGATCTTTTGGCCGGCTTAGCCGAATTTGAGAAACCGCCTAAAGAAAAGGATGCGGAAGCAACCATCGCGCTTAAATGCCCCAATTGCGGGCTCACTTATGCGGACTTTAAAAAGATCGGCCGCTTAGGCTGTAGCGAATGTTATAACGCGTTTAAGAAATACCTGGTTCCTCTTATTAAGAGAATACACGGTTCTAATCTTCATTTCGGTAAATCTCCGGTTAAGACAACGGTAATAAAGTCGGAGAAGAAGAAGCCGGATCTGCAGGATTTACGCGCCAGGCTTGCCAAGGCAATTGATGCGGAGGCATTCGAAGAAGCGGCACGCATACGCGACCAGATAAAGGATTTGGAGAATAAAGAAAATGCATCTTAACGATTTATTAAATCATACCAGTGAGTGGCTTAAAAGTACCGGCCCTAATTCTGATATCGTTATATCAAGCCGTATACGTTTAGCCAGGAATATTACAAAAGTACCGTTTCCTCATTGGGCCGATAAAAAGCAGAGTGGCCAGACTTTAAAGACTGTAGAGGGGGCGGTTGCCGCCGTAAATTATCTTAAAAATGCCACAATTTTCAGGCTAGCCGACTTGGATAGCGTAGATAAGCAATTCTTAGTCGAGAGGCATCTGATGTCTCTGGAGCATGCGCAGAAGACCGACAGTAAAGCAGTGGTTATTGATGATGATGAAATAATTTCTTTGATGATCAATGAAGAAGACCATTTGCGCTGCCAGGTTATGCAGTCCGGATTTAATCTTTTTGAAGCCTGGAATATTATAAGTAAAATAGATGATGCCCTTGCCAAAGAACTTAATTTTGCTTTTTCCACTGAATTAGGATACCTGACTGCCTGCCCGACAAATGTCGGCACAGGTATGCGCGGTTCGGTGATGTTGCATCTTCCCGCACTGGTGATGACGCGCCAGATAGACCGGGTTTTAGCTGCCATAGCCAAGCTTAGTTTTACCACGCGCGGCCTTTATGGTGAAGGTACTCAGGCAAGCGGAAATTTCTTTCAGATTTCGAATCAGGTCTCTTTAGGGCACAACGAAGACGAAGTAATTAACAATATTAACGGCCTTATAAAGCAGATCATTACCCAGGAGAATCAAGCCAGGGAATTAATGCTTTCGCGTAATAAAGATATGTTGGAAGACAGGGTACAGCGCAGTTTCGGAATATTAAAGAGCGCGCACATAATTTCAAGCCAGGAGACTACCGAATTATTGTCCATGATGCGCTTAGGCTGCGATCTGGGGATGATCAAGGATATCGACCGGCGCAGTATTAACGAACTCTTTATTATTACCCAGCCTGCACATTTGCAGAAGCTGGAGGGTAAGAAGCTCTCTTCGCAGGAGAGAGATGTTAAAAGGGCGCAGATAATTCGTACTAAGTTGAAAATATAAGTTCATGGTTCATAGTTCTTGGTTCATGGTAAAACTATGGATTATCAACAATGAACTATGAACCATCAACCATGAACTATACTAGCATTAATAGGAGGCGATAATGTTCAACAGATTCACCGAACGTGCACGTAAAGTCATTATATTAGCTAAAGAAGAAGCAAGGCGTTTTAATCATGATTATATCGGCACCGAACATATACTTTTGGGCCTTATCCGTGAAGGCGAGGGCGTGGCTGCAGCGGTATTGCAGAAGATGGGCGTATCTTTGGAGAACATCCGCCTTGAAATAGAAAAACTGGTTCAACCCGGGCCCACAACACAGATTATCGGCGACATACCTTTTACCCCGCGTGCTAAGAAGGCATTGGAACTGGCGGCCGAAGAAGCGCGTTCCTTAGGGCATAATTATATCGGTACAGAGCATTTGCTTTTAGGGCTTATTCGTGAAGGGGAAGGAGTAGCTTCGCAGGTTCTATTGAACTTAGGCCTTGATTTAAATTCCGTAAGAAACGAAGTGATGGAGTTGTTAGGCTCTGCGTTACCCGGAATGGCCACTCAACCCGGCCAGCAGGCCAAGACTAAGACTCCGGCATTAGATGCCTTTGGCCGTGATTTAACCGCTCTTGCTAAAGAGAATAAGCTTGATCCGGTTATCGATAGAGTTCAGGAAATCGAACGCGTGATTCAGATTTTAAGCCGGCGTACTAAAAATAATCCGGTTTTGCTTGGTGAAGCAGGCGTAGGAAAGACCGCTATTGTTGAGGGCCTTGCCGAGGCGATTATTGCCGGAAATGTTCCGGAAATACTAAGGGGTAAACGCATAGTTGTTTTGGATCTGGCCTTGATGGTTGCCGGTACAAAATACCGCGGGCAATTTGAAGAAAGAATAAAAGCGGTAATGGAGGAGATAAAACGTTCCCAGGATGTGATTATTTTTATCGATGAGTTGCATACGCTTGTAGGCGCGGGCGCAGCGGAAGGGGCAATTGATGCCTCAAACATTCTAAAGCCTTCTCTTTCGCGCGGTGAAATGCAGTGTATAGGCGCTACTACAATGGATGAGTACAGAAAATACATCGAAAAAGATGCAGCGCTTGAGCGGCGCTTTCAGACGATTATGGTCGAGCCTCCTTCGGTGGATCAGACAGTAGAAATACTCAAAGGCCTGCGCGATAAATATGAGGCGCACCACAGGGTGACTTTCCGGGATGATGCCTTAGAGGCTGCGGCAAAAATGTCCGATCGCTATATTTCCGGAAGATTCCTGCCGGACAAGGCTATCGATTTGATTGACGAGGCCGGTTCACGTGCCAGGTTAAATGTATTGATTGTGCCTCCGGAGATAAAGAAACTGGAAGCAAAAGTAGAGGCAATAAGAAAAGAAAAAGAATCTTTTATAAAATCACAGGATTTTGAAAAAGCTGCCGGGTTGCGTGATCAGGAGAGGCAGGCGCGTCAGGAATTAGAGCAGCATAATCGCGAATGGTCGCAGGCAAAAGACAAGATGCGCCCGGAGGTAGGGGAGGAAGAAATAGCCAAGATAGTTGCGCAATGGACGGGTATCCCGATATTCCGATTGGAAGAAAAAGAAAGCGAGAAGCTGCTAAAGATAGAAGATGAACTGCACAGACGCGTCGTAGGGCAGAATGAAGCCATCGATGCTATAGCGCACGCGGTCAGGCGTTCGCGAGCAGGTATTAAAGATCCCAAGAGGCCCATAGGTTCTTTTGTATTCTTAGGGCCTACCGGCGTAGGCAAGACTCTTTTGGCCCGCGCATTAGCTGAATTTATGTTTGGCGATGAAGATGCGCTTTTACAGTTGGACATGTCGGAGTATATGGAGAAATTCAATGTATCGCGTTTAATCGGAGCTCCTCCGGGATACGTGGGCTATGAAGAGGGCGGGCAACTTACCGAAAGAGTCAGGCGCAGGCCTTACGCGGTTATATTACTGGATGAAATCGAAAAGGCGCATCCGGATGTTTTTAATCTGCTTTTGCAGGTATTCGAAGAAGGCCGCCTTACCGATAGCTTCGGCCGCAAGGTTGACTTCCGTAATACCATTATTATCATGACATCTAACGTGGGCGCTGATTTAATCCGTAAAACCGGTTCATTAGGGTTTAAGGCGCAAAAAGACGAAGTTACTTATGAAGATATGAAGGTCAGGCTCCTTGAGGAGGTAAAGCGTACCTTTAAACCGGAGTTTTTAAACCGCATCGACGATATTATCGTATTCAGGCAGCTGATTAAAGAAGACCTGCAGCGTATCGTGGATATAGAGGTGGGATTTGTCGCGACCAGGCTTAAGGAGCACAACATCACTTTAGAGGTTAACCAGGAAGCCAAGGATTTTCTGATTGAAAAAGGCTTTGATCCGGTTTTCGGGGCGCGGCCTTTAAAAAGGACTATTCAGAGATATCTGGAGGATCCTTTAGCTTCGGATATAATTTCTAAGAAGTTTAAAGAAGGAATAACCGTAAAGGTTTCGCGCAAGAACGAAGAATTGATATTCGAATAATGACTACACATTTCTTTATATTTGTAGGCAGGCGCGTGCGTAAGTTTTTCTATGCCTTAGGCGGGATATCCAGTCTGACTTTAGAGACGCTGTATTTATCGTTTAGCCCGCCGTTTAAGAAAGACCGCGTAATAGACCAGGCAAAGAAGGCCGGCTATGATAGCCTGCCGATAGTGTCACTGGTCGCTTTGTTTATCGGATTTATTTTTGCGTTGCAAACAGCATATTTTATGCAGCGCATCGGTTCCGAAATTTACATTGCCAGTCTTGTAGCATTATCCTTAGTCAGAGAATTGGGTCCGGTAATTACTGCATTGGTTGTAGCCGGGAGAGTAGGGGCAGCTCACACCGCAGAAATAGGCACAATGCAGGTTACTGAGCAGATAGATGCCCTTGAGGCATTCGCTACTAACCCTGTAAAATATCTGGTTGTGCCGCGTTTTTTGTCTTTAATTATCGTATTACCGCTTTTGACCATTTATGCCGATGCCATCGGGATATTCGGGAGTTATATGATATGCGTGAACAAACTGGGTATTTCTTCGGGTATGTACCTGCGGGTTACCTGGGATGCTTTGTTATTCAAGGATCTTTTTACCGGATTATTTAAAAGCGTATTCTTCGGCATGATTATTGCTTTGGTGAGTTGTTACGAAGGCTTTAATGTAGAGGGTGGCGCAGAAGGCGTAGGTCAGGCAACGACCCGTTCGGTAGTCATAACATTTATATCAATTATTGTTGCAGATTGTTTCTTCACCGCTTTATTTTATTTTATTTTCCCATGATAGATATCAATGGCGTAAAGAAAAAATTAGGCGAAAAGAAGGTTCTTGACGGGGCAAATCTACATATTGAAGAAGGGGTTACCTGTGTTATCATCGGGCGCTCCGGATGCGGCAAGAGTGTTTTATTGAAGCATATCGTGGGTATATTAAAAGCTGATGCGGGCGAGGTTATTGTAGACGGTAAAGACGTGGGAAAGCTGAACGAAAAAGAACTAACGGCTTTACGTATGCAATTAGGCCTGGTCTTTCAGGGCGGCGCACTCTTTGATTCTTTGACCGTTGCCGAGAACGTTGGCTTCGGGCTTATCGAGCATAATAATATATCCGGTAAAGAGCTTTTAACCAGAATTGAAGATTCGCTTTGTATGGTTGGGCTTTGCGGTATCGGAAACCTGATGCCTTCGGAATTAAGCGGAGGGATGAAAAAACGCGTATCACTTGCCAGAGTGCTTTGCATAAAACCTAAGATTATACTTTATGATGAACCTACGACAGGGGTCGATCCGATTACAGCAGATAGTATTAATGATTTGATACGCAGTCTTCATGATAAGCTAAAAGTTACTTCTATAGTTGTTACTCACGATATGACTAGCGCGTATAAAGTTGCGGATAGGATTGCCATGCTTTATCAGGGTAAGATTATATTTGAGGGCACTTCTAAAGAGGTACAGGAGAGTACGCATCCTGTAGTACATCAGTTTGTTAACGGCCTGGCCAATGGCCCGATAACCGAAACGTTGGATGATAACGGCAAGCTTTTTAAATGAAGCGGAGGTCATAATATGATATTCGGCAAAACAAAATTGGAATTAAAAGTGGGGATTTTTGTTTTCTTAGGTGGCATAATATTATTTATTTTTATCTTGTACATAGGAAAATTCAGGACCTGGACGGCAGGTTATGACGTAAACGTCATATTTAATTTTGTTAATGGCGTAAAAGTGGGTGCGCCTGTCCGTTTTGCCGGCGTGGATGTGGGCGAAGTAAAAAAGATATCCTTTGCCTTTAAGCCGGAAGAAGGGAAAACAAAAATAAAATTAGCTTGTTGGGTGAAGAAAGATGTGATGATTCCTTGCGATTCTACCGTATGGGTGAGCACTTTAGGGCTCTTGGGCGAAAAATATGTTGAGATAATGCCGGGTAAAGATTACAAGAATTGTCTGGCCCCTAAACAGGATTTAGCCGGCATTGATCCCTTGGCTATGCAGGAAGTTATGCAGGTGGCAAAGCAAATTGCGGATAATGTCAATGAGGGAGTTCTTAGGTTATTGAATAAAGAAGGGACGGTTGGTAAGCTTCTTTATGATGATAGCGTATATAAAGAACTAGACGCGCTAGTAACTGATATCAGAAAGAATCCCTGGAAGTTGTTCTGGAAGACGACAGAGAAAAAGTAAATTAGTTCATGGTTCATAGTTCTTGGTTCATAGTAAAAGCCTTTGCTATGAACTATCAACCATGAACCATGAACCAACTACTATGAAAACTAGAACCATATACAATTGCCAAAATTGCGGGTATCAATCTCCGAAGTGGCTAGGCAGGTGTCCGGACTGCGGAAACTGGAATACCTTTGCCGAAGAAGATTATGCGCCACCTGCAGCCGGGAAATCAAAAGAAAGAACGGCATTATATAAAGATGAACCGGTGCTCTTAAGGGATGTTCAGATAAAAGATGCGCATCGTATAAAGACCGGGATCGCTGAACTTGACCGGGTTTTAGGCGGAGGCATAGTTCCCGGTTCTGTGGTTTTAGTAGGGGGTGACCCGGGCATAGGCAAGTCTACCATATCACTTCAGGTCTCCAGTCAGCTTACTGCTTTAGGTAAAACTGTCTTGTACGTAAGTGGTGAAGAGTCTGTCGCCCAGACTAAACTACGCGCTAAGCGCCTGGGCCAGGCAGAATCAGGCAACCTTTATATAGTTAATCAGACGGATCTTTCTTTTATCATGGAACATATTAGGAAGCTAAAGCCCGATGCAGTCATTATTGATTCTATACAGGTTATGTTCGAACCCTCTATCGGCTCTTCTGCAGGAAGTGTTAGTCAGGTACGTGAATGTGCGGGGATGCTTACGCAACTGGCCAAGACCACCAATACTTCACTTTTTATTATAGGCCATGTTACTAAAGAAGGCACGCTTGCCGGGCCAAGGGTATTAGAACACATTGTTGATACTGTTCTTTATTTTGAAGGTGACAGATTCTCGGTTTACAGGATTTTGAGGGCGGTAAAGAATCGTTTTGGCTCGACTAATGAAATAGGTGTTTTTGAAATGCATCAGGAGGGCTTGCGTGAGGTGCTTAATCCTTCGGAAATATTCTTGTCTGAAAGGCCGACTGACGTTTCCGGTTCGGTGGTAGTATCTGTTTTGGAGGGTTCGCGTCCGCTACTGGTTGAAATTCAGGCTTTGGTGAGTAAGTCCAGTTTTGGTTATGCGCGCAGACGTTCTCAGGGTTTTGATTTTAATCGCCTGAGCCTTTTGGTGGCGGTCCTAGAGAAAAGAATAGGCTTGCATCTCGAGGCAGAGGACATTTTTGTAAACGTTGCCGGAGGTATTAAGATAGAGGATCCGGCTGCGGATTTAGGAGTGGCAGTGGCAGTAGCTTCGGCTTTCCGTGAGCATATGGTTGTACCGCAAACCGCTATATTAGGCGAGGTGGGGCTGGCGGGTGAAGTGCGCAGTATTTCTCAGGCTGCAATACGTATAAACGAGGCGGCGAAACTCGGATTTAAGCATTGCATATTGCCGGCAAATAATTATAAGCATTTTCAAGATAAGCCTCAAGGCATAGAATTGCTGCCTGTATCTACTTTAAAAGAGGCATTGGATGTTGCATTAAGGAGGTAATGATGGAGTTATTATATGTACGCGTTTTATTTGTAATTATCAGTATGATCATAGGTTTTCAGATAACGGAACCTCTTAATACGCCCTATTTAGGTATATTAGCGGGTTTTGGCATTTCTTTGGCGATTATTTTTGCCGAAATCGGGATGCGTAAGATTTCCGTAAAAGGGCTCTCCAGCTCGGTATTCGGCCTGATACTCGGTTTGATTATGGCTAAACTTGTTACCGATGCTTTTAGCCTAGCGCCAATAGACCCCGAAACGCTCTCTAATATAAGAGTTATCTTTACTCTTGTCTTATGTTATGTGGGGATGGTTATCGCTATGCGCGGTAAGGATGAATTTAACATAATTATTCCTTATGTGAGGTTGCGCCGCCAGGATCAGGCAGAAGAAGTTACCTTGATTGATACAAGCGTAATTATCGACGGCCGCATACAAGATATTTTTAAGACTAAGTTTATCGAGGGCAAGATGATCGTGCCGCGTTTTGTCTTAAAGGAGCTTCAGCAGATAGCTGACTCTACCGATCCGATGAAGCGCCAGAGAGGCAGAAGAGGCTTGGAGATTCTGCATACAATCCAAAAAGATTCCGGGCAGGTAATAACTATACACGAAGAAGAGTTTCCCGAAGTTGCCGGAGTGGATGCTAAGTTAGTAAAGCTTGCCAAACTCATGGAGGCAAAGATCCTGACAGTTGATTTTAATTTAAACCGTGTTGCCGGCATACAGGGCGTAAAGGTGCTTAATATTAACGAGCTGGCCAATGCTTTAAAGCCGGTGGTATTTCCTGGCGAGCATATGCAGATAAAGTTAATAAAGGATGGCAAAGAGCATAATCAGGCAGTCGGATACTTAGACGACGGGACTATGGTTGTGGTTGAGGATGCGCGCAGGCTTATCGGACAGGATGTAAAAGTTGTTGTTACTTCCGTATTGCAGACTCAGGCCGGAAGAATGATCTTTACTAAGATTGAGAAATAAATGAATGTTAGCGCTGTAATTGTTGCAGCCGGATCCGGAGTGCGGCTTAAGTCAAAGATTCCCAAGGCGCTAGTTAAGATAAATTCCAAGCCCCTTGTTATTTATTCTTTAAGCGTCTTAAGCAGGCATCCTGCTATAAGCGAGATTATTTTAGTTGTTAGCCGCACCGGCATAGAGCCTGTCTCGCAGGCAATAAAGAAGTATCGTATACCAAAAGTTAAGGCATTGGTATTAGGAGGAGCAAGGAGGCAGGATTCGGTATTTAACGGTTTGGCAGTTGTTTCTGCCGATTCCGAATTAGTTTTGGTGCAGGATGCGGCAAGGCCGTTTATCGGTAAGAAAGTTATTACAGCCGTAATCATAGAAGCGCGTAAAAGTGGCGCGGCAATTGTTGGGGTGCCGGTGAAGAATACCATAAAAAGCGCTGTCGCGGATCGCGGGTCTCGGGTTGTGGGTAAGACGATAGAGAGAGAAAGGTTGTGGGAGATACAGACACCGCAGGTATTTAAGAAAGAATTGATAATGGCCGCATATGATAAATTCGGGAAACAAGAAGTTACCGATGATGCGGCTTTAATAGAGAAAATGGGCAAAAAGGTTAGCATAGTGCCGGGCGCGTACAACAACATTAAGATAACTACGCCTGAAGATTTGGTTGTCGCGGAGGCAATAGCAAGAAAATGCAAAATAGAATAGGAATCGGTTACGATATCCATCGTTTGGTTGAGGGGCGTAAGCTGTTCTTAGGCGGTGTAGAGATTCCTTATATTAAGGGGCTTTTCGGGCATTCTGATGCAGATGCTTTGTTACATGCTCTTTGCGATGCACTTTTAGGCGCTATGGGTGAGGGTGATATCGGAGAGCATTTCCCGGACACTGAAGCGAAATATCATGACATCGCAAGCAGTGAGTTATTAAAAATAGTATCCGGTATGTTAAAGAATAAAGGTTTTAGCATAGTAAATATCGATGCAATAATAATCGCACAGGAGCCGGCACTCTCGCCGTTTAAAAAGCAAATACAGGCTAAAATTGCCGGAATGCTGGGGATTAGAGGCAACCAGATTAATATTAAGGCCAAGACTAACGAAGGAATGGATGCGGTAGGCGCAAAAGAAGCTATTGCTTGTTGGGTTGCTTTAACTATAGCAGGCTAAGGAGGCAGAATGAAGGTGCTATTAAATATACTTCTTTTACTTTTGGTATTTTGGCTTTCAAAAGTAATTATTCTTGCTGCGATATTTTATCATGATATTAAAGCCGCACAGAAAAGAGACCCTGCGGCGAAAAGTTTCCTTGAGATACTGTTTTTATATCAGGGGCTGCATGCGTTGATGTTTTATCGCATCGCGAATTTCTTCTACAAAATACATTTTTTCTTTTTTGCCCGTTATATCAGCCAGTTGGGCAGATGGTTTACCGGCATAGAGATACACCCCGGAGCTAAAATCGGCAAGAGATTCTTTGTTGATCACGGCATGGGCGTTGTAATCGGCGAAACCGCGATTGTGGGGGATGACGTGCTTTTGTACCAGGGTGTAACCTTAGGCGGGACCGGATTAGAAAAAGGCAAACGCCATCCTACAATCGGAAACAATGTAGTTATCGGTGCGGGCGCCAAGGTTCTGGGCAATATTACCATAGGGGATAATTCTTACATCGGTTCAAATGCGGTTGTTGTAAAAGATGTGCCGCCTAATTCCACTGTGGTGGGTGTCCCGGGTAGAATTACCAAGCAGGACGGAAAGAAGATAGACGTGAGCCTTGACCACGCGCATGTGCTTGATCCGATCATGCAGAATATAGAAGAATTAGAGAAACGCATAGAGAAATTAGAAAAGAAATAATAGAAACATGCCTGTTTATATATACAATTCTCTTTCCCGTAAAAAAGAAGAGTTTATCCCTCTCGATCCTTCGGTAGTAACTATCTATGCCTGCGGGCCGACTGTTTATGATCAACCGCACATAGGGCATGCCCGGAGCGCTTATATTTTTGATGTCATCAGGCGCTATCTGAAATACAGGGGCTATCAAATAAAATTTGTCAGAAACGTTACTGACGTCGACGATAAGATTATCGATAAGGCTAAAAAGGAATATCCGGACGAAGATCTGAATGTTTCTTTTAAGAAGGTGGCAGAAAAATACCTGGCTTCTTATCATACGGCACTAAAAGCTTTAGGAATAGATGATAGCGGTATTGTCGAGCCTAAGGCCAGCGAATATATCGCTAAGATGATTTCTTTTATTCAGGTCTTAATTGATAAAGGCGCAGCCTATGCTTCCGGAGGCGACGTTTACTTTGATATTAAAAAGGCTAAAAATTACGGCAAGCTTTCGCATCAGTCACTGGAAAAAATGGAAGCGGGCGCCAGGGTGGCTGTGGGTGAGAATAAGCGCGACAGCCTTGACTTTGCGCTCTGGAAATCGGCTAAAGAGGGTGAACCTTCCTGGGATAGCCCATGGGGAAAGGGGAGGCCGGGTTGGCACATAGAGTGTTCTGTAATGAGCTCGGATATCTTAGGCGATGCCTTTGATATTCATGGCGGCGGCTTAGACCTTATTTTTCCTCATCACGAGAATGAGATTGCTCAGTCCGAAGGCGCAGGTAAAAGGTTTGCGAAGTACTGGATTCACCACGGACTCCTTACTATAAACAGCCAAAAGATGGCCAAGTCGCTGGGGAATTTTGTGACAGTGGAAGATTTATTGGTCAGATATTCTCCCGATGTGCTTAAGCTTTTCTTTTTACAAACTCATTACTCGCAACCGATAGATTTTACGTGGGATAGAATGGAAGAGAAGCAGAGTGCTCTTGAGACAATACGGAGTTGCTTAAAAAGAATTAAAAAAACGCGTGAAGGTGAAGAGATCGCAATAAAAGCTTTAATTAAAGGTACTATTTCGCCGCAGAAGTTACGGGAGGAAATTGGCTGGTTCAAGAATGAATTTGAAAATGCTATGGATCGTGATTTTGATATGCCTAATGCCGTGGCAGTTTTATTTGAAATAAGGAGACTTTGCGACAAGGTTCTCTATAGTAGCGTATATACAAAAGAATATCTGTCAGTCCTAGAATATGCTGAGAGAGCAATTAAAGAATTAGGTAGTATCTTAGGTCTTACTTTAGAAGCTGAAGATGCGCAGTTATCTGAAGAAGAGAAAAAACTTATTGATAAGCGAATTGAGCTAAAAAGCAGAAGATTATTTAAGGAAGCAGATCTCATTAGAAAAGAATTGGGAGAAAAGGGAATTGTTTTAGAAGATACCAAAGACGGCAAAACAACTTGGCGAAGGAAATTATAACAGTTTAGCGGGTAGCTATAAATTTTGCGGAGGGATTTGTGAGCATGCATTAGAAAATTTTTGGCCACTCGTTTGGTTTGAGTGCACAAGGATTTACGCCGAACGAAAGGCTGCACTCCCTTAGAAAACATCCTGGCCGAAAGTGAGGCGTAAACCGCAGTGCACGGCAAAAGTTTTCAGCATGCGAGCAAAGCCCGCAGCAAAATGACAAGATGTGACTCGCTAAATTAGGATGAGATATGAAAGGTAAATTCATTACATTCGAAGGTTCGGAAGGATGCGGCAAGAGCACGCAGTCAAAACTGCTGGCGCAGTATTTAAAGTCTTTAGGCTATAAGGTAGTCTATCTGCGTGAGCCCGGCGGTATTAAAATTAGCGAGAAGATAAGGGATATTCTGCTTGATGCCAAGAACGACTCTATGTCTGCGGAAACCGAAATGCTTCTTTATATGGCTGCCCGCGCGCAGGTAGTCAGTGAAATTATCAGACCTGCACTTAGTAAAGGGCGCATAGTTATCTGTGACAGATTTCTGGATTCTACACTTGCTTATCAGGGTTACGGTCTGGGCATGAATATAAATTTAATCAAGACTATCGGTGAGTTTGCAACTACTGGTATAAAGCCTAACCTGACTATATTCTTAGATTTGCCGGTAAAAAAAGGCCTTCTGCATCGTAAATTCGTCGAGGATCGCATTGAGAAGCGGTCTTTGGGTTATCACGCGCGCGTAAGGAAAGGATACCTTAAGCTTGCATCTTTAGAGCCTAAGCGTATAAAGATCGTTAAGGTTGAAGATGAGAAGTCATGTACTCAAAGCAAGATAAGAAAGCTAGTGAAAGATGTCATTTAAAGATATAAAAGGCCAGAACAGGGCTTTAGGTAAGTTACAAGAAGACATAAAGCATGCGCATCTGGCGAGCGCGTATCTGTTTTCCGGGCCTGAATCCGTCGGCAAGAAAATAGCGGCCAAGGAATTTGCTAAAGCGTTGAATTGCCAGAGCAATATTTCTGATTCTTGCGGAGAATGCCCCGCGTGCAAAAAAATAGATAAAGCCCACCATCCGGATGTTTTTATGATTGATGCCTCAACATTCATTGATTCTGAGAAGTCAACGGCAAGCGAATCTAATGCGGTAAAGATAGGTCATATTCGTCAATTACAGAGGGATATAAGCCTCAGGCCTTACGAAGGCGGATATAAAGTATTTATCATTGATGATGCGTATAATCTTACTGCAGAGGCATCTAATGCGCTGCTTAAGGTTTTGGAAGAACCACCGGCAAGCAGCATAATCATACTGATAAGTGCAAAACCCAACCTTTTGTTTAAAACGATAATCTCGCGTTGCCGGACAATAAAATTTATTCCTTTAAACAGGGCAGAGTTGGAGAATATTTTAAAGAGCGGTTATTCTTTGGATAGCTCTATGGCGCATTTTTTGGCATATTTCTGCGAAGGCAGGATCGGCGATGCGTTAAATTTAAAAGATACGGATATATTGATACAGAAAAACAGGGTCATAAACGATTTTTCTCTGGCGCGTAATTTCCGGGTAGATGATTTGGCCGTTAAAGAAAAAGATGTTATACGTGATTATCTGGGGATACTTGCCAGCTGGTTTCGGGATATATACATGGTTAAGACCGGCTACCCTTATTCGGAATTGATAAATGCCGATCGCAAAGATGATTTGATTAAAGTGATGCCTAAGTTTTCGTTTCTGGATTTAGACGAGATATTTCGGGTGATTTCAAGCTCAGCTTTGCGTCTAGAGCAGAATGTCAACGTAAAACTGATGCTTTCAAACTTAAGGATGGAATTATGGAGAGGATGATTTTAGTACGCCTGAGAGATTCGGGACAGGTTTTCCCTTATAATAGCGGTGAATTAAATATTAAAGAAGGCGATTACGTTATAGTTGAGCATGACCGCGGGCTTGACTACGGACAAGTGGTTCCGACCTGCGAATCAGCCTGTAACGCCCAACAAGTTAAAGAAAAAGAATCGCCTAAGAAGATATTACGTCTGGCATCTGAAAATGACCTGAAGCAGATAACAGAAAATAGATCCCGGGCCAAGGAAGCTTTCGCCACTTGTTTTAAAAAGATTCAGGAGCATAAACTGGATATGAAAATGGTGCAGGCAGAGTATTCCTTTGACCGCACGAAAATTATATTCTATTTTACTGCTTCCGGGCGCGTTGATTTCCGTAATTTAGTTAAAGACCTGGCAAAGATTTTTAAGGCGCGCATAGAGTTAAGGCAGATAGGAGTAAGGGATGAGGCCAGGTTTTTCGGAGGGTTTGGCCCCTGCGGGAGAGAGCTATGCTGTGCTAAATTCTTAAAAGATTTTGAGCCGGTTACTATAAAAATGGCTAAAGAAGAGGGATTACCGCTTAATCCGCCTAAGATTTCCGGGCTTTGCGGAAGGCTAATGTGCTGTTTGTCATTTGAATATGAAACTTATAAGATACTGTCTAAGGGCTTGCCCAGGGAAGGAGAGCATATACATACTCCGCAGGGCAAGGGCAAGGTTATCGGTGTAAATGTTTTTAAGCGCAGCGCCACCGTAGAGTTGGAAGGCGGTGTTTTGCTGGAAGTGAGTTTTAAAGAGAAGGAACAAGGGAAGTAGATGGGTTCGTAGTTGGTAGGACTTTAACGCCTACGAGCTACCAGCTACGAACTACGAACTAAATTAACATGGATAAATTTTACATAACTACTCCGCTTTATTACGTTAACGCATCTCCGCATATAGGGCATTCTTATACTACGATTGCCGCGGATAGTATTACCCGCTACATGCGCCAGCGTTTAGGTAAGGATAATGTTTGGTTTCTTACCGGTACCGACGAGCACGGCCAGAAGATACAAAAGGCTGCGGATGATGCAAAATTAAGCCCGCAGGAATTTGCGGATAAAACCGTTTCGCAATTTAAGGGCCTGTGGGATTCGCTGAATATTTCCTACAATGATTTTATCCGTACTACCGAAACCAGGCATACCTCTTGCGTACGCAAGGTGTTGGATATCCTTTATCAGAAAGGGGATATATTCCAGGATAAATATGAGGGATGGTATTGCACGCCATGCGAAACTTTCTGGCTTGAATCTCAAATGAGCGAGATGGTTTGTCCGGATTGCAAGAGGCCGGTAGAGAGGATATCCGAGACAAACTATTTCTTTAAATTATCCAAATATCAGGATTGGCTTATAAAACACATTGAAGAACACGCGGATTTTATAAAGCCGGGTATAAGACGTAATGAAGTAGTTAGTTTCTTAAAATTAAACAAATTAAGCGATTTGTGTATATCGCGGCCCAGGGAGCGGCTTAGCTGGGGCATACCCTTGCCTTTTAGCGTTGACCACGTGACTTACGTATGGTTCGATGCTTTAGTAAATTATATCAGTGCCGTGGGTGAATTCGATCAGAACGGAAATTATAAATCACGTTGGTGGCCGGCAGATCTGCATTTGATCGGTAAGGATATTTTGCGTCAGCATGCGGTATATTGGCCGATTATGTTAAAAGCATTAGGCTTAGAAATGCCTAAAACTATATTTGCCCATGGTTGGTGGATGATTGACCAGACAAAAATGTCTAAATCCCGCGGCAATGTAGTTAACCCGATAGATATGGTAGATAAGTTTGGTATAGATGTATATCGGTATTTTCTCATGCGCGATGTGCCTTTTGGCCTGGATGGTAATTTCTCGGAAGAGGCAATCGTAAAAAGATTCAACAGCGACTTGGCTAATGACTTGGGAAATCTGGTTTACAGAACGTTGACTATGACTGAAAAATATTTTTTCGGGCAGATACCTAAGGTATCGGGTAATCCTTATAGCACTTCGGCGCTAGCTATAAAAGACAAAATCTCAAATATTGATGCTCAGATTGCCGAGCATTTAGGCGTTTTAGCCGACTACAATTTTAGCGCAGCCTTAGAAAATATCTGGGGTTTGATTAATATGGCAAACAAGCATGTTGAAGATACCAAGCCCTGGAATTTGGCCAAAGAGAACAAGGCTGAAGAATTAAAAGCCTTTATTGCTTTACTTATCGATGTTATTAGAAAGGTCAATGAAGGCATTGCTGTTTTTATGCCTGCGACTTCGGAATTAATCAAAAGCCAGATAGGCCAAGATAGTATTCAAAAAGGTAAACCGTTATTCCCCCGTATTGATACCTTATAAGTTGATAACTTAGTACTTAATCCTTAATTCTCAGTACTGCATATTTATGTTCATAGACACTCATTGCCATTTAGATTTTCCCGAGTTCGATCGAGACAGGGATGAGCTTATCCGTCGTGCAAAACTGGAAGGCATAGACTATATTATTAATGTCGGCTCAAGCTTAAAGGGTAGCCTGGATTCGGTAGCGCTGGCAGAAAGATACACTTTCGTTTATGCTACCGTAGGCCTGCATCCGCACGAGGCGGATAATTTTAATAGAAATACAGAACTTCAATTAATGACTTTGGCTAAAAAAGATAAAGTTGTGGCGATAGGCGAAATCGGCCTGGATTATTTTAAGAATTATTCTAGGCCAGAAAATCAGAGGCCGCTGTTTATATCTTTGTTGGCGTTGGCTAAAGATTTGAAGCTTCCGGTTGTTATCCATACCCGTCAGGCGCAGGAAGATACCTTAAAGATAATGAAAGAGGTTACGCCCTCAGGTGCTGTTGTGCATTGTTTTTCCGGCGACGATAAATTCCTTAAAGAGTGTCTCGATTTGGGATTTTTTGTTTCTTTCACCTGTAATATAACCTACAAAAAAGCGCAAAACTTAAGGGATATTGTAAGGCTGGTGCCTTTAGACAGGATGATGCTTGAGACCGACGCTCCGTATTTGCCTCCCGAGGGGTTGCGTGGCGAAAGAAACGATCCGACTTATGTTAAATTACTCGCCGCAGAGATCGCGGCTATAAAAAAAACAAGCGTAGAAGAAATAGGCAAGTTAACCTCTGATAATGCAAAGAAATTCTTCGGTTTAAAATGAAACCAAAAGTTTCAATCGTAAGATGTGGAGGCTATGATTCTGGAATCGTAGATGGTAAAGTCAGGCAGGCAGTTGATTTAATTGGCGGTATTAATAGTTTTGTTAAGCCGCGTTCAAAGGTGTTGGTGAAGCCTAACCTTTTGATGGCTAAGGGGCCCGAATTTGGAATTACTACGCATCCGGATGTTCTACGGGCGGTAATCAGGCTTTTGAAAAGTATAAACTGCAATATTATTGTGGGTGACGGCCCTAGTGTCTGGGGCGGATATATCGAGAATGTGGATGATGTTTATGAGTTGACCGGAACAGCCAGGGTATGCAAAGAGGAAGACGTGGCGCTGGTAAAATTTGAAAAGAAGCGCATGCGGGAGAAATTTCCTCTGGCCGCTATACTAGATGAATGCGATCATGTAGTTAACGTGCCTAAGTTTAAGACGCACGAATTTACGCTTCTTAGTGCGGCAGTAAAGAATCTTTTCGGGCTTGTGTGGGGCACATTTAAAACTGAGATACATAAGAAATATTTTGAAAAAGAGAAGTTTGCCGCTATTCTGGCGGATATTTTGCAGGAAGTAAAACCTTCTTTAACTGTAGTTGATGCAGTGTTGGCCATGGAAGGGGATGGCCCGGGAACCAGCGGCAAGGTGCGCCATGCCGGATTATTGTTGGCGGGAGCGGATTGCGTGGCTATCGATAGCGTACTTGCTTTAATTATGGGCGTGGCCCCTCAGGAAGTATTAAGTACCAAAGAAGCGGCCGGGAGGGGGTTGGGTACTGCAGATATCGGCGCTATTAGCGTATTAGGTGAAAGGCTGCAGGATGTCAGCGCAAATAAATTCATTTTGCCCTCAGCTGCATTAACAAAAAAAGTCCCGCCCTGGGTGGCCTTTTTAGCCAGGAAACTTATCCGTTATTATCCTTACGTAGTTAAGGCTAATTGTATTAGATGCGGGGCGTGTGTAGGCATTTGCCCTGCCAAGGTTATAAGCACGAAGAAAGAAGGCATAAGTTTTGATTATCGCGGTTGCATTGCTTGTTTTTGTTGCCAGGAGGTTTGTCCTGCCTCCGCGATTAAAGTAAAAAAGAGTCCGCTAGCTAAAATCATCGGTTTATGAGTAAAAATAGCGAATTTAGCCAATTAAGGTTTACGCTGGATAATGCCATTACTTACGGTAGCAAGAAAAATGCGCTGAAAATAGCCCGGCAGGGCTATGATGAGGCAAAACGCAAAAAGCTCCCAGGAGAAATCGAATATTTTAAAGGCCAGCTTGAATTGCTAAAAGGTAATTTCGCTACAGCCATAGAGCATTTTGACGCGGCTATAAAATATAACCCGCATGACGGTGCATCATATAATGACCGCGCGTTATGCATGATTGAGTTGGGCATAATCGACGATGCAGTTCATTATTTTAACAAGGGCATTGAGGTAGAGCCAAATTATGCTACTATATATCATAATAAAGGCTGGCTTTTAAATAATATCGGACGCCATAGTGAAGCCATAGAATGTTTTAAAAAGGCTCTTTTGCTGGAGCCTGAGAGAGCGGTAACTTACGATAACTTAGCCGATGCGTTGTTCAATCTTTCCGACTTCCAGGGAGCCAAAAAGGCGTACGAAAAGGTGCTTGAGTTACTTAAACCTGCTTCATGCCGCGGCATAAGAAAAGAGATAAAAGAAAAGATAAGGCAGATAGATGAACATAAAGACTATCAGTTGGGTTAATAATAAAATAAAGATTATCGACCAGACACTGCTTCCCGGTAAATTTGAATATATTTATATCGATGATCTAAAGGGATTGTGGCAGGCGATCAAAGATTTAAAAGTACGCGGCGCGCCGGCTTTGGGTGCAGCTGCTGGTTTAGGGGTTTATCTGGGGCTAAAGGATGTAAGAACGGATAATTTTTCAGTCTTTAACAGGGAATTAAATAAGGTTATCGAATACATCGGTTCCTCGCGTCCTACGGCAAGGAATTTGTTTTGGGGGTTAGAAAGGGTGCGTGATGCGGTACTTAGAAGTAAGAATAAATCGGTGCCTGAGCTTAAAAAGATTATTTTTAATGAGGCACAAGGGATAATCGCCGAAGATATGTTTGCCTGCCGCAGCATAGGTTGTTTCGGAGCTAAACTGATAAAAGACGGCGATAGGATATTAACCGTTTGTAACGCCGGGATATTAGCTACTATTGATTATGGCACGGCACTGGGAGTTATTTACAGCGCAAAAAATGATAACAAGAAAATAAAGGTTTTTGCCTGTGAGACCCGTCCACTTTTGCAAGGCGCACGCCTGACCGCATGGGAATTGCATAAAAAAGGCATCGATGTTACGCTTATCAGCGATAGTATGGCCGCGCATCTTATGCAGCTGGGTTTAATCGATAAGGTTATTGCCGGAGCAGACAGGATAGCCACTAACGGCGATAGCGCTAATAAAATCGGCACCTACAATTTAGCTATTTTAAGCCGGTACCATTCGATACCTTTTTATATCGCAGCTCCAGTTTCTACTTTTGATCTTGCTATTAAAAGCGGGGCAGAGATTCCTATCGAAGAAAGAAATGAAAAAGAAGTTACGCATTTATTACTTAAGCATCATGTTGCTCCTAAGAGGATAAAAGTATTCAATCCGGCTTTCGACGTGACTCCGCATAACTTAATCAGTGCGATAATCACAGAGAAGGGGGTTATCGCGCCGCCGTACGGGAAGAATATAATTAAATTAATAAAGGGTAGGGGGCGAAAAGAATGCATTTAAGTAAACTCGGAGAATTCGGCTTAATAGAAAGATTCAAGAGACATATAAAACTCGATTCTTCTGTTATCAAAGGGCCGGGAGATGATTGCGCGGTTGTGAATTTCAGCAAAGATAAATATCTTCTTCTCACCTGCGATATGATTGTTGAAAATGTTGATTTTTTAAGCAATGAGGATCCCTATTTTATCGGCAGAAAAGCAGTTGCCGTATCCATAAGTGATATTGCTGCCTGTGGGGGAATTCCACGTTATTGCCTGGTTTCTTTAGGGCTACCCAAGGCAAAATCGGTTAATTTCGCCGATAGATTATTTAAGGGTATGCGCGATATCCTAGCAGACTTTAAAATAAATTTAGTGGGGGGAGATTTAAGCGCTGCAGGAAAAATAATTATTGATGTAAGCATGATCGGGTTAGTGGATAAAAGAAAGCTTATTTTAAGAAGTGGTGCTAAAGCCGGAGATGTAGTATTTACTACCGGCACCTTCGGCGGATCTATAAGAGCCAAACATTTAAAGTTTATTCCGCGCGTCAAAGAATCACAGTACCTGGCTAAAAATTTCAAGATGCACTCCATGATAGATGTTTCCGACGGGTTAATTCAGGATTTAGGACATATATTATCGGAAAGCAAGAAAGGTGCCGTGATTTATGAAGGGCTTATCCCCATGAGCCCTCAGGCGCGCAACATTAGTGATGCGCTTTATTCCGGAGAGGATTTCGAACTTTTGTTTACTACCGCAGCTAGTGAGGCTAAGAAAATTATTAAATGTGGCCGTGGGTGTTTTAAGCCCATAGGGGAGATAGTAGATAAAAGATGCGGCTTAACTCTAATTGGTCAGAACGGTGAAAAAAAAAGTATTTTAAACAAAGGTTTCCGGCATTTCTAATGCAGATTACTTCCAGATCCGTAAAAGATACCTTAAATATCGGCAGGCAGATAGCCAAGGGCCTTAAGAAAGGCGATATCGTCTGTTTATTCGGCAGATTTGGCGCGGGTAAGACCGTTTTAACTAAGGGTATTGCTTCCGGGCTTGGCGTAGAAAAGGATAAAATTATCAGTCCGTCATTCGTTTTAATACGCGAATATCTAACATCTAGGATTCCTCTCTATCATTTTGATCTTTACCGTTTGGATAGAGAAACGGATATTTTGGCTTTGGGTTACGAAGGGTACCTATATGATGAGGGGGTTGCGGTTGTAGAATGGGCAGAAAAATTAAAGTACCTTTTGCCTAAAGAATATATTAAGATACGGCTTGATATTGTTGCAGATGATGAGCGTAAGATAACTATAACTCGACACGGCAAGCGGTACGCCGGATACGCGATCAAAAGGAAGAAAAAATGAATTTATTAGGTATCGACACTTCGACTAGATTCTTAAGCATAGGTATTTATGACGGTGTGAAAACTTACGAATACAATGTAGAGCTTGGGACAAGGCACTCGTCTTTATTAATACCGACCATAGAAAGAATTTTAAAGTTGCTCGGCTGGAATATAGGGGATATCGATTATTTTGCCTGCGGCCTGGGTCCGGGTTCTTTCACCGGAATACGCGTTGGTGTGGCTACGGTTAAAGGCCTGGCGATGATGAATAAAAAACCTGTAGTCGGCATTCCAACTTTGGATATTTTAGCGGCAAGCGCGAAAGAAACAAACGCAAAAGTTGCTGTTGCAGTTGATGCCAAGAGGGGGCTTGTGTATTATGCTGGGTATAAAATTCATAATTGTACTTTAAGAAAAACCGGAAATTATGCGCTTATCAGTAAAGATGAATTTCTGCGTAAAGTTAAATCTGCGCATGTAATTTTAGGCGATGCCGCAGGTATTTATAAAGATGATATACTTAAGGCGTGTGGTGGAATAGAAATTATGCAGAAGGATTATTGGTATCCCAAGGGGCATTGTATTATCGAACTGGCTTTAGAGGCGATAAATAAAAATAAACTTAGTAATGCTTTTGATGTTGAGCCGGTATATTTGTATCCGAAGGAATGTCAGATAAGATAGTTCATGGTTCATAGTTTATGGTTCATAGTGTAAATATGAAGAATAACATGTCTATAGGTTATAGGCCTACATGGGCAGAAATTAACCTTAAGAATCTCGAGTATAACTTTAACCAGATCAAAAGATCTGTTTCGCCGGATACTAAAATCATGGTTACGGTAAAAGCTGATGCCTATGGACATGGTAGTATTAATATTTCCCGTAGGCTATCTTTCTGCGGAGTGGATTATCTTGGCGTAGCCTCTATCGATGAAGGCATAGAATTAAGGCGCAATAATATAAAAATACCGATTTTAATATTGGGGGTAGCGCTTTCCGGCGATATCGATCCGATATTTAAGTATGATCTTATGCCTTCGGTATGCACGGAAGATTTCGCCCATGCCTTAAATAGGAAGGCCGCTAAATTGGGGCGGAATATCGATGTGCATATTAAGGTAGATACCGGTATGGGTAGGGTAGGGGTATTGCACCACGGCGCCTTTGAATTCGTAAAATATATCTGCTCGATGAAACATATAAATGTTTTGGGTATTTTTACGCATTTTGCATTTGCTGACTTAGATAGAGAATTTACCGAATATCAGATTGACCTGTTTAACCGTCTTGTTAGAAGACTGCGGGATAATAATATACATATACCTTTAGTGCATGCGGCAAACAGTGTTGGCACACTTGATTTTAAAGACAGTCATTTTAATATGATCAGGCCCGGGCTTATTGTCTACGGATTGCATCCGAAGGAAAATTTAAAAATCAACCTTAAGCCGGTTTTAAGCCTTAAGACCAAGGTAATATACGCTAAAAAGATGCCCAAGGGTGCTGGAATAAGTTATGGTCATATTTATGTTACCAAAAAGAGTACTACGATTGTCACGTTACCCATAGGCTACGGAGATGGCTACCCCCGCAATCTTTCGAATGTAGCTCCGGTATTGATAAAGGGGAAGCGTTTTAAGATCAGCGGAAGAATATGCATGGATCAGATTATGGTTGATGTCGGAAATTCAAAGGTTAAAGCAGGTGATGAGGTTGTACTTATTGGTTCTCAGGGCAAAAGTAAAGTTACCGCTGAAGAATTGGCCAAACTTGCCGGGACTATCCCCTATGAGATCGTCTGTGGCTTAGGGAGTCGTATTCCGCGTGTGTATGTTGGTTAGTTCATGGTTCATTGTTGATAGTTCATAGTTTCGACTATGAACCAAGAACTATGGACTAACAAGCCTTTTACTTATAGACTTACGGTATTGTGCGCAAGAAATATATTGCAGTTGTCAGCGCGATAATATGCGGAAGGCCAGCGGAAAGCAGTGGAGCTAAGATTCCGGATTTCCCCAGGGCAATACTGACGGCGGTAAGTACGTAGTAGAGGAATCCCATCATAATCGATATACCTATCGAAGAAAGTCCGGTTGCGCGTTTTTTCATGCGTAGCGCAAAAGGGACTCCCAATAATATAATAATTATACTTGTAAAAGGCGTGACAAATCTTTGGTAAAGGTCAACTTTTAAGTTGCGTATGACCGTTATCGCCCCGCTTTTTGAAAGTTTCCAGATATAATCTTCGAGTTGGGCTATAGTCATCAGGTCCGGGCGTTGTCTTTGGGATAGGAATTCTCCCGGAGTTTCGGGGATGGTCATGACTTCTTCTTCAAAATATTGAGGCTCATCCTTTATCTGTCCGTTTTCGTCAAAATTATATGTTATGCTCTGGTAGAATCTCCAGACCCCATCCTTATATACGCCTTTATTTGCCACAACCTTCCTAACTATATTCTGTTTTTCGTCGTGCTCCAGTATGACGATATTATCCATAGTGTTTGTCTTTACCTCAAATTTATTTACAAAGAATAATCTGTTCTTAAGGCCGTACATCGAAAGATTGGTAAACGTTTCCGGCTGTTTTTCTTTGTTCTTTTTGGATTCGCTACTCATCTGTTTCTTTATTTTCTCGGTGAGGCCAATCGATTGGGGCACAAATTTGTCATTTATCCAGAATATCAGCGCGCTGATAATCACGCCTAAGATTATTACAGTTTTGGCTATCTGTAGTATGCTTAATCCTGAGGCGCGCATGGCGATTATCTCATTGCTGCGGTTTAATTTACCGAAGGTATATAATACCGCCAGTAGGCAAGTAATTGGGGATACTTGCACAAATATAATCGGCAGGTAAGATAAATAATAGCGAAGCAGGGTAATTATATCTACGCGTAATTTTAGTATGTCTTCTAGCGTAGAAAATATATCAATGGTTATATAGAGGAAGAAGAAAAGCATCAAACAGCCGAAGAATATCCCTAAGGCAGATTTTAATATATAGCGGTCTAGTATGCGCATAATCTGAAGGTGAGGATGGCACCTATGGAGCCTAAGATTATATTGGGTAGCCACATGGCTATCGCCGGATTGACATATCCCTGCAGGCTTATTGCCTCTGAGCCTATAAGGAGAAGATAGTATATGCCGGCAATTACAAAAGATATCCCGAAGTTGATGGATTTTTCTCTGCGGCGGGTAAGAATAGCAAGTGAGGAGCCCAATAATATAAAGGCAAGACAAGAGAATGCCAGGGATATCTTTTGGTGTATCTGGGTAATTAGCGGCGTAGGGTCTATGCCTTCTTTTTTCAGCTTAATTACCTCTTTTTTAAGTTCTTGTATAGTCATGTCTTTCGGTTTCTTTTCCAATTTATCTTTATCCTGGGACCGCGCAAGGTTAAGCGTCATGAAATAGGTCTTAAAATTTAGTTTATAAAAACTGCTGGGGTTTTCCGGATCAGGCTCGTCTGATGTTCCGTTGGTAAGCTTCAGTTTTACGATTTTCTTATCGGGAATGGCGATAAACTCTCCGTATTTAGCTACGATTGTGCGCGTAGGTTTGTCTTCGCCTTGCGGCTCATAAATGCGTACGTTAGTTAATTTGTTCTGGTCTATGCGGTAAATAAAGAGTATGTATTTCTCAAAAGAATTGATAAATACTCCCGGTTCAAGTGCAGCAGCGGGGTTCTTTATGCCCATTTCCATCAATGTTTTTCTGGATTCGAAGCGCGCGTAGGGTATTACCCGGTCATTGAATATGACTAAGACTAGGCTTAAGATTGTACCGAATACCAGCAATGGGAATATCAGGCTGAATAAATTTATTCCACTTGCCTTTATGGCTACTATTTCATTGTCTCCGGAGAGCCTGCCTAATGACAAAAGTACAGCCGCAAGGGCTGCAATGGGCACGGTGTAGGTTAAAAGGTAAGGGATCATCAGAAGAAATAGCTTTGATACGCTTACTATGTCTACGCCTTTATTGATTATCAGGTCTGCTATTTTGACTAAGTTGCCGAGCATCATGACAAAGGTGAGCACCCCCAGCGCCATGAACATCGGGCCGATAAATTCTTTGAGGAAATAATTTCGCAGTATCTTCATAGGTTAGTTAGCCAGAGTCAGTACAAATACTATTTGCGCTCCGGAGCTCTTTAAGGTCAATGCCGCTTCTGAGGATGTTGCTGCGGTAGTCAGGACGTCGTCAATTAAGAGTATATTTTTGCCGCGAAGTATCTCTTGGTTCTTTACCCTGAAACTGCCCTCAACATTAGCCAGGCGTTTTTCTGTATCAAGTTCGGTTTGAGTCCTGGTTTGGCGGTGCCTTATAAGCGTATCAGTTAATAATGGCTTGTCGAATTCACGGGCGATGTGCTTACTTAATATCTGCGATTGGTTGAATTCGCGTTCACGTAAACGGCTTTTATGCAAAGGTACCGGTACTATAAAATCCATATATTCGACGGGCAAATTGTATTCTTTTATAAAGTTTATCATCAGTTTGCTTAGCGTATTGCCCAGATAATCTTTGCCGTTATATTTAAACTCATGTATCAGTTCTTTAATCGTTCCGTCGTAAATACAGGGGCTGTATGCCCGGTCAAAGTGAAACTTCTTTCTGATGCATTCCGGGCATATGTGTTTCGCAAAACCGTTTTTCTTTAACGCCCTTCCGCAGCAGTAACAGAATGGCGGGGCATTCTTTTTTATCTTATTCCAGCAATCGGAACAGATAATTTCATCTACCGTAGCCTTTTTAGCGATTGCGCATTTACAGACTACGCACCTTTTTGGGTATACCAGATCCGCTAATCCCTTTAAGAGATCGCGTAACATAAACATATGATAACAGTTAAATTAAGAATTGTCAAAATAATTGACACTGTGCTATAATTGCTCATCAAGAGGAAGCCATGTTATGAAGATAAAAACTAAAACTATAATAATTGTTGCGATTTTGGCTCTACTCGTCGGGATTTTAGTTGCTGCATTTTGCGTATTCTTTGATGAGGCCGTTATCGTCAGAAAAGGCACATTTTATCGCGGCTCGCCAACATCTAAGGTCGTAGCGCTTACTTTTGACGATGGGCCATCGCCTATATGGACGCCGCAGATATTAGATGAACTTAAGAGAGCCGGGGTTAAGGCTACTTTCTTTATGATCGGCGAACACGTTGCCAAATATCCTGATATAGCCAGACGGGTAGCATCAGAGGGCCATGAGATAGAGAATCACAGCTGGGACCACCACGTGCTTATTTACTATAAGGATGCTGAGCTAAAATGGGAGATAAAAGACACCGAAAGAATTATTAAAGAGGTTACCGGCCGTACTACGCATTTTTTCAGGCCGCCCAAGGCATGGATTTCAAATAAAGAAAAAGAACAAATAAAGAATATGGGATATAAAGTCGTGCTTTGGTCGCTTAATGCCAAAGACTGGGTTACTTTTGATGATAAATATATTATAAATTATATCGTACGCAACGTTCGCCCCGGAGACATTATACTTTTCCACGATAGCGGAGGCGTATTTGGGGTGGAGGGCGGCAGCAGGGATGAGACTGTCAGGTCAATATATAGATTAACCGAGAAATTAAGAGAAAAAGGCTACGGATTCGTTACCATAAGCGAACTTGCCAGAAATGAAGAGAAATAATGAATAAGAATCTAAAGCGGATATTAATCCTTGTTTGTTTGTCGTGTATTTTCCTGATTTTAGGCAACAACATATTGACTCTTTCTAGCCCCGATGAGGTTTTTTATTCACTCACCGCCAGAGAGATGATGGAGCGGCATACCTGGGCTACTCCGTATATATTCGGCCAGCCGCAGTTCGAAAAGCCTATATTTACATACTGGCTTTTGCGCATAGCGTTTACACTTTTCGGATTTACTTCCTTTGCTGCCAGATTGTTTCCGGCAATTTTCGGCCTCTTGGGTGTTATCGCTCTTTATATGCTGGGTGTACTCGGATTTAAAGACGGCAAGAGGGCTTTTATCTCTTCGTTGGTGTTGATGTCTTCGGCATTATACATAGGTTTGTCCAGGACAGTCTTCACCGACATGATATTCTCGGTATTGGTACTTTTCTCGTTGGTTTCTTTTTATTGGGGCTATGTTAAGCAGGAGCATAAGGGCGCGGGGCTGTTGCTTTTTTCTGTATTTTCCGCCCTTGCCGTGCTTACTAAGGGGCCCCTAGGGTTTTTAATACCATTTTTAATTATCTTAGCCTTTTTGCTTATCAAAAAAGATGCAAAATTCTTGCTCTCACGTTATTCTTTATTGGGATTATTGGTATTTACAGCTATATCTTTTCCCTGGTATATTCTAATGATTAAGAAATACGGGCATTCTTTTACGCATGAGTTTTTCTATAACGATCATATCAGGCGTCTTTTTGAAGCAGAGCATATAGAAAACGATACCTGGTATTTCTACCCGGTTTCCATTATTGCATGCACATTGCCCTGGGGGCTTTATACTTTTGCCGCGCTGGCGTATTTCTTTAAAGGATTGAAACGCAAGATTGAGCCGTTTTATCTGTTTCTGGCCTGTTGGGTCGTTATCAATTTTCTTATATTCCAGCCTGCGCATTCAAAATTAACCAGTTATATCTTTCCCGTTTTTCCCGCAGTGGCTTTAATCACCGGAAGTTTTATTTATGACGCCGTTGCTCAAGGCAAGAGGGCGCGTTTATTCAGGGTTATTTCTTATATCAACAGTGTCGTTATCGGTTTATTTCCTATAGCGCTTATGGGCGGGATGGGCGCGTATGCGAAGTATATTTCCTCCAAGACCCCCGTCTATATATTGTCAGCCATTCTATTTTTACTATCCCTTATTTGCCTAAGGCTAATTTTTAGAAGAAAACTTCTGGAGTTTGTTTTTATTTTTTCTTTTTCGGTAATTATAGTATTATTCGGCGCTTTCTCCGTGCATAAAGATATCGAACCCTATACTTCTTCAAAAGATATCTGTGAGTATATTATGAAGAATTATGATGTTAAAGGCACCGTACTTACTTCCAAGGCTTATTCCCGGGGAGTGAGGTATTATACCGGTAAAGATATCGCCGTGTTGGATACTCCCGGGAAGAATTATTTTAGCCCTCACCCGATACCTTTCCTGAATAACGATGAACTCGCCATAGAATTTCTGAATAAGCAACCTGTTACATATTGCGTGCTAAAGAAGAATGCGATAGAGGATATTCAGCGCATAGCAGGCAAGAAATTCAAGGCCGATGTAATAAAATCTTTCGGTAACGTATATTTTGTAAAAGTAGAGCTTAATCATTGATGCGGTAAAACTCCGATTGTATTGACAATCATAGGCGTGAAGAGTAGAATAAAATACATGAAAACAAAAGATTTACAAGAATTAAAAGCGGAATTATTAGCCCTTTTGAAAAGGAGTGCTTTTAAGAAGGGCAATTTTGTTTTATCCTCCGGAAAGACAAGCAGCTATTATCTCGACGGTAGGGTGATTACTCTTACCCCGGAAGGCGCTTATCTGACGGCGGCAATTATATTGGAAATGCTTAAAAATAGCGATATTAAGGCCGTGGGCGGCCCTACGCTGGGTGCGGATCCTATTGTGGGAGCTGTCGCTGCTTTAAGCCATATTCAACAGATGCCTCTGCAGACTTTTATTGTTCGTAAGGTCGCCAAAGAGCATGGCACGCAAAGGCAGATAGAGGGTCCTGTGTTAAATAAGGCTAATAAAATTTTACTTGTGGATGATGTAGCCACTACCGGTAAGGCCCTTATCGAAGCAAAGCACGCCCTGGATGTCGCAGGCATTAAAGCCGATAAAGCGCTGGTTATTGTAGATAGATGTGAAGGCGCTAAAGAGAATCTCGCCAAAGAGGGCTTGGCCCTGGATGCGATATTTACGATAAAAGATTTTGATGTGTAAGGTATCCGCGTGGATATAAAGAAAATAGCCGTTGTCGGCGCTGGCCCTGCCGGAATGATGGCGGCGATAAGAGCAGGGGAATTGGGCCATGAAGTAATCCTTATCGAGAGGAATCCTCTCCCCGGCAAGAAACTGCTTTTAAGCGGCAAAGGCCGCTGCAATCTCACCAATATCTGCGATTTAGACGTTTTCTTAAAAAGATTTTCCGGAAACGGCGAATTCCTGCGGGACGCCTTTAAAAAATTATTTAATCGGGATTTGATGGAATTTTTTGAAAGCCGGGGCTTGGGCCTTAAGGTAGAGCGTCAGTTGCGGGTATTTCCTAAAACTGATACGTCTGTCAGTATTCTGGGAGTTTTAAAGAATGAATTAGCCAGGGCCAAGGTTAAGATTTTATATAAAACTAAAATTAAGGATATTATCCTGCAGGATAATAAGGTTAAGGGTTTGATATTACCAGATAACAAGATAATCTCTGCGGATAAAATTATTTTAGCCACGGGCGGGGTGTCTTACCAATTTACCGGATCAACCGGAGAGGGGATAGAGCTGGCGCGTAAGCTCGGGCATAGGATTACACAACTTAGGCCGGGGCTGGTACCTTTAGTAGTAAGGCAAAATTATCCTAAAGATTTAGAGGGGCTGACTTTAAAGAATATCCGCTTGAAATTTAGCGCCGGCACAAAAGAAATTATCTCTGAAATTGGTGAGTTGATGTTTACGCATTCGGGTATCTCCGGGCCGTTGGTTTTAACGCTTAGCGGACAGATCGTAGACTGGTTAAGCGAAAATAAAAGCGTGCACGTAGAAATAGACCTTAAGCCCGCATTGTCCGAAGCTCAGCTGGAGGAGCGCATTTTAAGAGAATTTAAAGCTAGCCCTAAAAAGAACATTAAAAATGTTTTGAAGACTCTTTTGCCTTTAAGGTTAATAGAGGTATTCCTGGAGATTGCCTTAGTTCCTCCTGAGAAGATTGTCAGCCAGATTACGCAAGCCCAGCGTAAGACATTAGTTTGCTTGTTAAAGGGTTTATGTTTGGATATAATAAAGCCGTTGCCTATTGAGGAAGCGATGGTTACCCGCGGCGGAGTATCTTTAAAAGACATTAATCCCCGCACTATGGAATCGCGTTTAGTTAAGGGCTTATATTTTTGCGGCGAGATGATTGATGTGGATGCGGACACCGGAGGATTTAATCTGCAGGCAGCATTTTCTACCGGTTATCTGGCCGGTGAGAGCGCAGCGCTTAATTGACATGAGAAAAATATATTTAGCATCGGATTCTAAGGCAAGAAAGAAGCTTCTTAAGATTTTCGGGATAAAATTTAAAGTCCTGCCCAGCCGCATTGAAGAAAAGAGAAGGGCCGGGGTAAATTTCTCTGCCTTGGTTAAGGCCAATGCCCTGCTTAAAGCTAAGGATGCCGCCAAAAAAGTTAAAAGCGGAGTAATTATTGGCGCCGATACCGTTGTAGTCGCCGGTAACAAAATATTCGGCAAGCCCAAAGACCTAAAATCCGCCCGCAAGATGTTAAAGTATCTATCCGGACGCGCGCAATGGCTCTATACCGGCATCGCCGTTATTGATAAAGATAATAATAAGATCCTTACTGAATGCGAAAAAACCAAAATCTATATGGATAAATTAAGTATTGATGAGATAGATAATTATTTTAAGCAGGTTTCGCCTTTGGATAAAGCGGGTAGTTTTGATATCCAGGGCAAGGGCGCGTTTTTTATCCGACGTATCGAAGGATGCTTCTATAATGTTGTGGGTTTGCCTTTGCGCCGCCTTTATCTTATGCTTAAGAAAATTAATGTAAAAGTCTTTATTTTTCTTACCCTCTTGTCGCCTGTCGCCTGTTGCCTGTTGCTTAATGGTTGCTCTACCGAATACAACCTTGCCACTAAGCAGGAAGAGTCGTATTATTTTGCTTACAGCACCGATAAAGAGGTGCAGATGGGCGAGGCTATTGCTAAAGAAGTGGCAAAAGAGTATAAGTTTGCAGATGACCCTTTGCTTAAAAAAAGAGTTGAGGATATTGGTAAGAAAATAGCTGCGGTATGCGACAGAAAAGATATAGATTATCATTTTGAGGTATTGGATGATGATGATGTTAACGCCGTATCTTTGCCCGGCGGTTATGTGTATGTGAATAAAGGCCTCATTGATAGAGTAGCTAATGATGATGAATTAGCCGGCGTATTGGGCCATGAAATTGGCCATATTGTTGCGCGCCACAGCATAAAAAAACTACAAGCCACACAGGCATATTCCATATTAAGAGTATTAGCAGCTGCGACTCCGAATGCTGGAGGCGTAGGTAGCGCCGCAGATATTGCTTTCGCCCAATTTATTACCGGCTACGGCAGGGACGATGAATTATTGGCCGATCGTTTAGGTGCGCGCTATGCGAGGCTGGCAGGATATAATCCGCGTGCGATGATAGATTTCTTGAAAAAGCTGCAGGACGTAAACCGCAAACGCCCGCTGCAGCCTAAGGCTTATTTTAAGACTCACCCCTATGTCCCGGATAGGATTCGCGTGGTTAAACAAGAATTAGACGAGCAGATGAACTTCGACGATTATATAAACATTGAGCAGACTAAATTTGAATAAGCGTGCGTTATTAACCGTCATTTTGTTCCTATTTTTGAATATGCCCTATACGCAGGTCAAAGCAGAGGAGCCTATGGATAGTCCTTTTGGTGTTTTGGAATTTTTGCACTGGAATCATTCCTGGAATAATTATAAATATCCCGGTTCTAAAGAAATCAAACAATCCATAGCTTTAATGAAAGAAGCCGGTGTCAGCTGGATTAGGTTGGATTTTTTATGGGATGAGATTGAGCCTAAACAGGGAGAATTTAATTTTACCAAATATGATGCGATAGTGAAATTGCTCACCGAGCAAGGCATAAATATTTTAGGGATTCTGCATTACAGTACGCCGTGGGCAGGCGCATGCAAAGATTGGAACTGTCCGCCCAGGGATAATAAGCTGTTTAGTAATTACGCACAACAGGTAGCCCGGCACTATAGGGCCAAGATAAAATATTGGGAGATATGGAATGAACCTGATTCCGCAACTTATTGGTCCCAGCAGGACGGTCTAAAAAGTTACTGCGCTTTGCTTAAAGACGCTTACAGGGCAATTAAACAAGTTGATCCTGAATGTAAAGTGTTAAACGGTGGCTTGGCCAACGGGATATTGAGTGTTAACCGCTTGTATGATAACGGCGCTAAAGGGTATTTTGATATTTTAAATATACATTTTTTTGAAAGCCCGCTGCATGAGAATGCTATTAAGGCGGTAATTGCTTATCCGCGCCTTGCGCATAAAGTAATGGTGCGTAACGGTGAAGGCGATAAGAAAATCTGGATTACGGAAATCGGTTGTCCGGGGGTGAAGAAGGGGGTAAAGACAGGAAATTGGTGGTTGGGAGATAATCCGGATGAAAAGCAGCAGGCAGAATGGTTAAAGAGCGTCTATACCGAACTGCTTAAAGATGAAAATGTAGAGAAGGTATTCTGGGCGTTTTTCCGCGATTGCAATAAACATTGGGATACGGGTGTTGATTATTTTGGGATTATACGCTGGGATTTTTCCAGAAAACCCGCATTTACAGCTTACCGGAGATGCTTTTTGGATTGGCAATTAAATAAAAATAGATAAAACAGGTTGCTGTGCTGTCAAGCCAGTTTTTTACTTAGTTTTGATTGTTTTTCTGCAGCGCATCATTTCAGTTAGAGCCTTTATTATAGTGTACGCATTAAACAATTTTGATTTTCCGTATTTCCTTGCATGATAGGGGGCAGGGATTTGGTTTATGATATACCCTTGATAGTAAGCCTTTATCATAATCTCAGCGGTTATAAAAGATCCCGTAGATGATAATTTTAGCGCCTGAAGCATAGAGCGGCGCATTATTTTAAAAGGAGAATTAATGTCTTTTATATTTACGCCAAACAGACATTTTATAATTAAGTTGTAACATAGAGAAGTTAATGCCCTTATCCAAGATTCCATGAGCCGACCCTGACGGTATCCGGAAATAATGTCGGATTTTGTGGATATGAGTAGCTCTTCCGCCTTTATAATAAGATTATAATCAAACGGCATATCGGCATCAGTATATAAAATCAGATCTTTTGTCGTGTCTTTAAAGCCTTCCCGCAGCGCATTGCCCATGTCGCTGTTCTTCGCAATGTGCTTTACTCTCAACTTTTTTATACTTGTGCTTAAGTCTCCCAGTATCTGTGCGGTTTTGTCGGTAGACCCGTCGTTGACGGCAATGATTTCATAATCCGCAATATTGTCTTTAAGTATTTCATTGAGCGATAATATGCTTTCTTTGATTATGAGCTCTTCGTTAAAGACAGGCATAACCACTGATAGCGAGAAGTTTCCGGTTTTAGTTTCGTTCATTGTTTATATGCTTTTATCGTTATGCTGGATGGCTGTTGGGTTAATTTCTGGATTATGCTTAAGGGTCCGTAGAATCCTGATAATGCGCGAGAAGACGTTTCTTCAAAGCCCAAGGCGGATAATTTTCTACTTTTATCCGTGGAAGTAGTATCTTCAATTAAGATAAAAGACGGCTCATTTTTTATTAGTTTATATATTGATTGTATTGGTTCGTTTGATTTTATCCAGAGGTATGTTTTTGAGGACGCATTAAACCTTTCTTTGTAATATTGAAAATCAAAACTCATACTTCCATAAGGGGTCGCGATTACAGATACGCTGGATTGCATTTCAGCACTTTCTTTTATCATATAACGGGCCGTATAAAAATCTCGCAATTGGGGATAGTACATTGTTATGCCGCTTAAGACAAACAGGGCCGCAATTATGCAGGATACTAAATAAAATGCTTTTTTATCTGCGATCATGCTCTTGAGGCCGTAGAACACTAGTAATAGATAGATGGGCAGAAGATAAAAGAAGTTTCTGTTTTCCCCGAATTTATGTATGAAACGCCCTATAACATAATAGGAAATAAACGGCATTATGAATATAACAGGGAGCAGTATTAGAATCAGGCTCTTTGGGTCTTGTTTATTTTTGCGGTATGCATTTAGCGCTAGCCATACCCCTATGCAAAGTGGTACTAATAAAATAATATTAAGCGGCTTAAGGATAAATGATAATTCTTTCATATTAGTATGAGGGTGTGAGGGAGCATGATTATACGTTTTAAAAGATATGATGCCGATATATCCGGCCAGAAATTGAAACCGGAATAGTGATTCCCCAGGAATGCGTAAGTTAAAATAGATGCAAATATAGCGAATAAAGAGAATGCAAAAATAAAATAAGGCAAGCGGATATCTAGTTTTTTTCTGAACAGAAAGAATATTATTGTTTGCCCAAAGAGGAATACAAAGTAGTGATAGAAGGTAAGCGCGCTTAATATATTTATAATACAGAGGTTGCGCAGATCGGTTTTGTTGCGCCTGGTGAGGAAACGGTATAGAAGCAATAAAGAAAGCAGCAGGCAGAATAACTCAAATGCGGCAAGTACCGCCTGGGTAGAGTATGCTATAAACGCCGCAGAAAAATTAAAAACTATGCCGGCTGCCAATGCAATTTCTTCGCCAACCAAATAACTCCCCAGTATATAAAAGATAATAAGAGATAGCCATCCGGCAATAAGCGGCGGGATATGCAGGCTTATTTCCGAATCCGTGAATATCCTTATCCAGTAATAATAGAATATTGAGACGAGCGGCGGATGTATCGGAATTTGTCTCTTGTAATCAGTTTTCCAGTTTGGCTGATCTGGCGAGCGGCCCTGCAACCCGGCAGACATTGTTCCGGTTGAAAATGGGTTAGTGTCAAGATACAGGAATGTGTTGTAGATCTCGTCATTATTTAAAGGCTTATTTACAAACGGTATGCGCGGGATAAGATAAACGGCTGTCAGTAATATTATGATAAATAGGGGTAGGTTTTTTCTGGGTAGTGCTTTTTCGAACATATTTACCGGCTGATATCTAATGATGCACTTATGCGGAGGGAGGGAGTTGAACCCTCATGTCTTTCGACACTGGCTTCTGAGACCAGCGCGTCTGCCATTCCGCCACCTCCGCGATTTCCCTAAAGTATATCCCAGCGATTAAATACTGTCAAATAAAGAATTGCGGCTGGGTTTCTTTGCTGATATAATATATTTCCTTTGGAGGGGGTATGTTTGTCTCATCTTTTAAAATAGCAGGTTCTGCCGTCGCCCAGATATTTATCTTAGGCGCCATAGGCTATTGTTTAGTCAAAAAGGATATTTTAAGCTCCGAGGGGCTTAATTCTTTAAGCCGCATAGTGATGGGAGTTACTCTGCCGTTTATGATTTTCGCCCAGTTAGTTAAAGATTTCCGTTTTGACGCGTATCCTGATTGGTGGATTTTTCCGCTTATAAGCGTTTTAATTACTTTAGCCGGCCTGATTTTGGGCGTTCTATTCAGCGGTTTTTTAAAAGGGGGTCAGCATAAGCTGCAATTTTTAAGCCTGGTCGCCTTTCAGAATTCAGGGTATCTGCCTTTGGCCTTAGTCGGGGCGCTACTGGCGCAAGAGCAATTGAGTATTATGTTCATATATATTTTCTTATTTCTTATGGGATTTAATCTGGTTATGTTCTCACTGGGCGTGCATATGTTAACCTTTCATAAAAATAAAAGATTCGAGCTGGCTAGCCTTTTTAGCGCTCCGGTAGTGGCTATTATTATTAGCTTGGGGCTCGTATCTTTGGGAATTGTTAAATTTATTCCGCAGATGGTTTTAAAGCCCATGGAGCTTGTAGGTAATTGTACTTTGCCTTTGGCTATGTTTTTAGTCGGAGGCAACCTCGCCGAGATACGCCTGAGCCGCATCGATAAAAAAGCGGTATCTCTGGTAATCTTGGCAAAAATGCTTGTTTTGCCTTCGTTAGGCTTGTGGTTGATATTTGCTTTAAAGCTTCCGCAGCTGATAGGCTTATTGATATTGATACAGCTGATGATGCCGCCGGCAACAACATTATCGGTAATTACCAGGCATTATAAAAAGGAAGATTTGATTATCAGTCAGGGCATATTTTTCGGACACCTTGTAAGCGTAATTACTATCCCGTTATTTTTAAGTATATATTTTGCATTGGGCATGGTAAAATAAATGGGTAAAATCATTGCCACAAACCGCAAGGCTTACCGGGACTACGAGGTTCTAGAATCCTTAGAGTGTGGGATAGAGCTAAAGGGAAGTGAAGTAAAATCGCTTAGAGATGCCCGTATCAATCTCAATGACAGTTTTGCCCGTATAGATAAAAACGAAGTTATATTATATAACACGCATATAAGTCCTTACGAGCAGGCGAGTTACTTAAATGTTGATCCAATAAGGCCGCGTAAATTACTTCTGCATAAAAAACAGATTGATAAGCTTATGGGGCAGGTTGCTCAGCGCGGTTGTACGCTTGTTCCTTTAAAAATCTATTTTAATGACCGCGGATTCGTAAAAATAGAACTTGCTCTTGGTAAAGGAAAGAGAGCTTACGATAAAAGAGAGAGTATCAAGCGTCGCGAAGAGGATATGCAGATGCGGCGGATACTGAAGAATAGAAGAAAGTAGTTTGTCCCTCGCATACGTTCATAATTATAGTGATGCTCGGGATCAATTTTCATGAAGTAATATAGGGAAAATTGAGGGGGTGAAAGGGCTCGACTTAAGACAGTCGGTTAAGAGCAGCATGCCGCGGACGCATGGTTAGCCGCGTTAATAACCCGTGCACAATATAAACGCAAACACGCAAGTGTCACGTTTAGGAACATTTGCCGCAAGGCCAATGTTCGTACCAGCCTTCGGACTTAATTAGTCCGAAGCCTCTATTCGTCCTGCCTACGGGACGAAATAGAGCCCTAGTAGGATAGTCAGGTTCGGTTAGCCTTTTTTGGATCTGGCGAAATATTAAAGGCTGCGTCTCTAGGTATTCTGTTTGCCGAAGCCCCGGAGATTAAGCTTAAAAGACAAACTAAGCATGTAGTGGCTTTTATCGGATTGCTTAGGGACGGCGGTTCAATTCCGCCCACCTCCACCAAAAATTTCCGACAAGTAAATTTTTGGTTGATGCCGCAACGAGCGCAGCCGAGCGATAAGCGAGGCAGCGAGTGCGGCGCCTAACCGGTTAAATAAATGCAAAACTCAAAATTGAAAATTAAAATATTATATTGGTCTCTGTTTGTATCTTGCGTCTTGTATCTTGTAACTATATTCGGCTGTGCTACGGTACCCACTGAACCGGCGTTGACCAGTTATTCTATTAACGGCATAAGCTATATTTCACTCACCGATTTATGCGCGGCGAAAAACATCGCCTTAGACTATGATACTTTCACCCGCGCCGCGGCTTTAAGAAAATCCACCCACACAATAAATCTTATGGTTGGCGATAACCTGATTTTAGTCGATGGTGAAGCCAAGTCCATCGGTTATCCGGTTAAATCTTATCAGGGGATGGTGGTTGTTCCCCTTAGATTCAAAGAGCAGATTATTGATATATTATTCAAAGAGCGCGTCACTACCAGCGAACCGGCTTTACCCCTTACCGGAATTAAAAGGATAGTTATTGATTCCGGACACGGGGGCAAGGATCCCGGAGCGATAGGCAGGAGCGGATTAAGGGAGAAAGATGTTGTGCTTGATATCGCGCGGCGTTTAGGCAATATTCTAAAATCTTCCGGAGCAGAGGTAATTATGACGCGTTCTTCGGACAGGTTTATTTCTCTGGAATCAAGGGCAGAGATAGCCAATAGTTCGAAAGCAGATCTTTTTGTCAGCATTCATGCCAATGCTAATCGTGTACGTAGCCTAAGCGGTTTCGAAGTTTATTACGTGGACAACAGCGTTGATGATTACCGGCGCGCGCTCTGGGCCGCACAGCATGCCCGGCTTAATTTTGATAGTAGCTGTTTTGCCAGCAGCTCGCTTACTTTAAAAACCATACTCTGGGATATGATTTATACTTCAAGCCGCGCTCAATCAGTAGAATTGTCACGCTCTGTATGCAGGATAGCCGGCAATTGTTTAGATACCAGGATTATCGGCGTAAAAGGCGCCCGTTACTATGTTTTAAAGGGTACGCGCATGCCGGCGATATTAATCGAAGTAGGGTTTCTAACTAATCCGAGCGAAGAGCGTTTATTAAAGAATAATGCGTATCGTCAGACGTTGGCCCAGGCCATAGCCGACGGCATTAGAGCCTATGCGCGTGATTGCAACTTAACAGGAGCGAGTCGCTAAAGATGAATAAACCAATAGGAGTATTTGATTCAGGCGTAGGCGGGCTTACTGTCGTCAAAGAATTGATACATCAGCTTCCATCAGAGGATATAATCTACTTCGGAGATACTGCGCGCGTGCCCTACGGAATAAAATCAAAAGAAACGGTAGTAAAATTTTCCATAGAAAATATTTTATTCCTCTTAAAGTATGATGTGAAGCTTATTTGTGTTGCCTGTAATACCGTATCGAGCCTTGCCTTACCGGTTATTAAGAATCATTTTAAGATTCCTATCGTCGGAGTTATTACTCCCGGCGTACGCGAAGCAGTATACGCTACACAAAATAAGCGTATAGGCGTTATCGGCACCAAGGGTACCGTAAAGAGCCGTGCTTATGAAACGCAGATAAACCAGCTTGATTCGGAAATTAAAGTTATTACTCAGGCTTGCCCTTTGTTTGTGCCGTTTGCCGAAGAAGGCTGGCTTTCGGGAGATGTGGTGGAAAAGGTGGCAAGAGAATATCTTAAACCTTTGAAAGGTTACGGGGTAGATACTGTTATTTTAGGGTGTACGCATTATCCGTTGCTTAAGGGAGTGATTAAGAAAGTTTTAGGCGATAAGGTTACTTTGATAGATTCCGCAAAGCAGGTGGCTTTTGAAGTGAAGAAGATTCTCTCTCAGGAAGGGCTTTTGGCTAAAGGCCACCGCGGTAGGCACGATTTCTTTGTTAGCGATAATCCCGAATGGTTCAGGGATCTGGCCAAGAGGTTTTTAGGTAAGCCGGTTAAGAACGTAAGGAAGATGAATCATGTATAGCGTAAAGGTCGAAGGAAATTTCAGCTCTGCCCATAACCTGCGCGGTTATAAAGGCAAATGCGAAGAGTTGCACGGGCATAATTGGAAAATTGAAATAGTCGCAGCCAAGAATACTCTGGATAAAACGGGGATGGTTGCGGATTTTACATATTTGAAGGCAGAGTTGAATAAGATTTTGGACGGACTGGATCACAAATATCTCAATAATTTAACTTATTTTAAGAAGATTAATCCTACTTCCGAGAATATCGCCAAATACATATACGATTGCCTGGAATCTCCCGTTTCCGGGCTTAAGTCGGTAACAGTTTGGGAGTCAGAAAAATCCTGCGCTACATATGAGCGATAAGAAAGCAGTTGTTCTTTTATCCGGCGGGCTTGATTCGGCAGTAACTTTGTATAGCGCCAAGAAGCAAGGCTATGAATGCTCCTGTCTGATTTTCGATTATGACCAGCGTCACAGAAAAGAAGTGCTTTGTGCCCGGCGCATAGCAAAGCGATCGAGGTCCGAATCCAAGATTATAAAAATAAATTTGCCCTGGAAAGGCTCGGCACTTTTGGATAATAAGATGAGGGTTGAGGGCCGAGGGCCGAGGGCCGAGGGTAGAATTCCGGCGACATATGTGCCGGCACGCAATATTATATTCTTAAGTTTTGCTCTTTCTTACGCCGAGACAATAAAGGCGGAGGCGATATTTATCGGAGCCCATGCACAGGATTACAGCGGTTATCCTGATTGCCGTCCGGATTTTTTTCGGGCTTTTAGCAAGGTAGTTGCCTGCGGCACCAAAGCCGGGATAGAAAAAATAAATATTGCTATCAAGACTCCGTTAATCGATAAAACTAAAGCTGAAATTATCAGACAAGGTATCAGCCTGGGTGTTCCTTTTGGGCTTACCTGGTCCTGTTATAACGGGGGGCTGAGTCCCTGTGGGACCTGCGACAGCTGTTATTATCGCGCCAAGGGTTTTCGGGAAGTAAATAAAAAGGATCCATTAATAAAATGAAAGCGCGCATTACAGAAATTTTTGATAGTATACAAGGCGAAGGGATCTATTTAGGCGAGAGACAGCTTTTTGTGCGCTTCTTTGGCTGCAATTTAAGCTGTAAGTTCTGCGATACCAAGCCCGGACAGTTTGTTGAATATGAGCCGCATGAGCTTTTAGATGAGATTAGGCTTCACGGCGACGTGTTTCATTCCTTGTCTTTTACCGGCGGTGAGCCGCTTTTGCAAAAAGATTTCCTGAAAGAAGTTGTTACAATGTCTGCCGCTTACGGACACATGAATTATCTGGAAACAAACGGCACGCTTTATGCGGAACTAAAAGACGTAATAAAGCATATCGATATCGTGGCCATGGATATTAAACTTCCCAGTTCTACGGGGATGAGTGAGTTATGGACGATGCACCAGAAGTTCCTGGAGATAGCTTCTTTGAAGGAAGTTTTTGTCAAAACGATAATCAGCGAAGAAACTAAAGAGAGCGACTTAAGAAAAGCAGCAGAACTTATGAAGAAAGTTAACAGCGCAGCGATTTTGGTTCTGCAGCCAAATAGTTTTCAGGATATTAAGCGGTTAAAAAATAAACTGGAAGAATGCAGGGGCATTTGCATGGAGAACAGGATTACTTCTTGCGTAATACCTCAGATGCATAAGATTGTGGGGATAAAATAATGATAAGGATTAAGGATAAAGGATTAAGGACTAAGTCTTCATATGAAGGCCTGCAGGAGAATATGCGTAAGCTTAAAACTCCTAAGATTGAAGTATGGAAGAATCAGTATCCGGATAAAGAATATACGATATCTCTGGACGTTCCGGAATTTAGCTGTATCTGTCCTAAGACCGGTTTGCCGGATTTTGCCGTAATAAAAATAGAATATTCTCCGCGCGATTATTGCATTGAGCTTAAATCTTTTAAGATGTATATCGTATATTATCGGAATATCGGAATATTTCACGAGCATGTTATTAATAAAATACTGGATGATTTTGTGGCTGCTTGTAAGCCGCGCCGTGCGAAGATTAGCGGAATATTCAATTCCCGCGGCGGTATCACAACTACAGTTATGAGAGAGTATAAAAGATGAAGACCATATCGGCAGAGAAGATTAAGAATATTGTTGCGGATTTATGTATTCAGGCGAATCTTGTCTTACGTGCGGATGTGTTGGCTCGGTTGAAGAATGCCTATAGAAAAGAAACCGGCAAGAGGGCAAAAGATATCCTTAAAGCCATTATTGATAATGCTGCTATTGCCAAAAAAGATAGGCTTGCCATATGCCAGGACACAGGGTTACCTTGTGTTTTTATCGAGTTGGGGCAGAATGTAAGAATAAAAGGCGAATTAAAGAAAGCTGTTTATCAAGGGGCGGAGTTAGGCTATAAAAAGGCATGCTTAAGAAATTCCGTGGTTAGCGATCCTCTTTCTCGGGGAGAACCCGGGTATCAGCCTGTTATGATGCATGTAGATATTGTTAAGGGAAATAAATTAAAGATTACGGTCTTGCCCAAAGGCTTTGGCTGCGAAAATAAAACACAGCTTAAAATGTTTAAGCCGACGGTAAAAATAGAAGATATCAAAAAGTTTATCGTTGATACGGCAAAGGCCGCGGGACCGGATGCTTGTCCGCCGTATGTTGTGGGAGTTGGTATCGGAGGTACTGCGGATTATGCATGTTTAATGGCCAAGAAAGCATTGCTTCGAAAACTAGCATCTGGTAGTGCGCCTTTGACAGTGCTCGAACGCGAATTATTGAACAGAATTAATCATCTGAACATCGGCCCTATGGGTTTAGGTGGCAAGATTACGTGTTTAGCCGTGCATATAGAAACGCATCCTACGCATATTGCCGGGCTACCTGTAGCAGTGAATATTAGTTGTCATGCGCTAAGGAGCGCTGTCCGTAAAATATAGAAAGATAAAGTTAAAGATGATTAAAAGAATATTTTTGGTTTTTATCTTCTGCCTAGCGTTTAATCCGCTTTTCGCAGAGAATATTGTCTTAAAATCCGGAGAAAGCATCAACGGAAAGATTGTTGAAAAGACGGATAAATATATTAAAATTGACTTTGACGGTGCGTCGTTAACTTATTTCCCGGATGATATTAAAACAATAGATGGCGTTGAGGTTAAATCAGATGTTTCTGCTGCAACAGCCGCAGACTTTCCTCAAAACGCTCAAGTTCCCGGCCAGGATGTTGTCGAAAAAGCGAGAGCTGCCCAAAGGGCGGCTAAGATGGTGCATATTAACAAAACCGAAGAGATGGAGGTCAAGGGAATCTTAAGTTTAAAAGCCGAAGAAACAGTGGCTATGGATATAGAGAACAGAGTATTGCATATAACAAAACAATTTAAAGATTATAACCTGGATTTGGCAGGCCTTCAGGAAGGAATTATTCAAAAGAAAATAGCTGAGGCTAAAGAGAAAGGTACCCCTCCTGAGAAAATAAAGCAGATGGAGCAAATGGCAGCCAGCATTCTTTCTCAGGGTAAGAATATGATGGGAAAGATTATGGATACCATGAAGAAAACCAAGTACGAAACATTTATTATTAACGATGACCTGTTTTTCTTTTCTCCCGGAGGCTGGTTAAAAATGAATAATCCGTCTTTCTCCAAATTTTGGGAGGTGACATCTTTAGCTATGCAGGGAAAAGTGGCGGCGGATAAGGCTGCTGCTATAGCCGGAAGCCTCCCTGGCGGGTCGGGACAATTTTTATCTTCTTTGCTTACGGCTATGGAGCGCAGCGGAACATCTGATTTTTACCAGGGGGCAAAGATTACGGAAACCGATTTTTCCGGACAGCAATGCTATAAGTTGGATATCGATTCTAAGAACGTAATGGATATCTTAAAGAATACCTTGTTAGGGTATATGAAAAGTACTGGCAAAGGGGAAAATCTAAGTACTGATATTAAGAACTTCTCTTACGCGGAATTCATTTCTAAGGATAATTATTTAAAATTAGGCACTCAAACATCGATGGAAATGGTTTTTCTGGACACAAAACAAGCGGTTCCGCCTTTGGTAGCGTTTATTAAAACGAATGATACCTATGGTTACCCTAAGGATATTTCCGTCCCCCGGGAGGCATTATCCACAGCTAAAGTTGTCAAAGATGAAAACGAGTTACGAAATATAATCGCGGAGCAATATAAAAGTTTATTAGGCAACGCTAATCAATAAATCATTGCTATGCATAAAAAAATAGAATGTTTGGCATCAAAACGTAACATTATTAATCTGTCTTCGGGAGATGCTATTTTCTTGACAGGTACAATATATACCGCCCGAGATCAGGCGCATAAAAGATTGGTTGAGGCAATAAAGAAAGGCAAGCGTCTGCCTATAGATTTTAAGAGTAAGATTATTTATTACTGTGGGCCGACTAAGACTCCGAAAGGAAAAATCATCGGATCTTGCGGACCGACGACAAGTTCACGCATGGATGAATTTACGCCACAGCTCTTAAAGGCCGGGCTAATCGGCATGATCGGTAAGGGCAGGCGTTCAAAAGAAGTGGTAGCAGCAATAAAAAAATATAAAGGAGTCTATTTTCTGACTTATGCCGGATGCGGAGCGTTATTGGTCAAACACGTTAAAAATGCGCGCATAGCCGCCTATAAAGATCTAGGCCCGGAGGCGATTTACGAGTTAAAGGTCAAAGATTTTCCGCTAATAGTAGCCATTGATGCTAATGGAAAAGATATTTATAAGAAAGCAAGCGCCAAAATAATATAAATTTAGCGAAGTCCTTCGTAGCCCAACAAAGGCTTATTGATTATAAGGGCGAAGAAGGAGAAAGAATATTTATAAATAGGATTAAGTACTAAGTAGTAAGGACTAAGGGGGAAAAATGATACGTTCAGATGGACGAGGGGCCGACAAATTAAGAAAACTGATTATTACGCGTAATTTTCTAAAATACGCCGAGGGCTCATGTTTGATAGAAATGGGCAATACCAGAGTTATCTGCAGCGCTTCGGTTGATGAGAACGTGCCACAGTTTTTAAGAAATAGCGGCACCGGCTGGGTAACCGCGGAATACGGCATGCTTCCGCGCTCCTGCAAGACGCGCATTCCTCGTGGCAAAGATTCCGGGCGTACCTATGAAATCCAGCGGCTTATCGGCAGGTCTCTGCGTGCAGTTACGGATATGCGCCGGATCGGCGAGCGCACCATTTGGATCGACTGTGATGTCATTCAGGGCGACGGCGGCACGCGCACCGCAGCCATTACCGGAAGCTTTATAGCTTTAGTCGACGCGCTCAATAAGCTTAAAAAAGACGGTATTATCGACGAGATTCCGGTTAAGGATTATGTTGCTGCCACTAGCGTCGGGATCTTTAAAGACGAATTGATTTTGGATTTGGCTTACGAGGAAGATTCTCAAGCGGAAGTGGATATGAATATTATCATGACCGGCAAAGGCGAGTTTATCGAGGTCCAGGGCACTTCCGAAAGAAAACCGTTTAGTAAAAGTAAAATGGACAAACTCCTGGATTTAGCCAAAAAGGGCATCGAAGAATTAATAGAAGCTCAAAAGAAATTACTGAAAGATATTTTATGACACTTGAACTTATAGTGGCGACTAAAAACAAAAAGAAGCTGGGGGAAATAAAAGCGATTTTAAAGATTCCGCATTTAAAGATAACTTCTTTGGCGAATTATCCTAAATCGCCGCGCATCGTTGAAAATGGTAATACTTTTGAAGCGAATGCTATTAAGAAAGCAGTTAATATAGCCCGTTTTACCGGAAAACTTACTATGGGTGAGGATTCCGGGCTTTGTATCGATGCTCTAAGTGGTGCGCCAGGTGTCTATTCATCGCGTTTTTCCGGAAAAGGCAAAAGCGATAATCAGAATAATCTTAAAGTGTTGCGACTGCTTAATGGTGTTGTATTGCACAAGAGAAAAGCGCATTATGTATGCGCAATAGCATTAGCAGACAAGCGTGGGCTTGTGGGCGTGGCGGGTGGAAAATGCGATGGAGTAATTGCCTTAGAGATGAAGGGTTCCAGCGGGTTCGGCTATGACCCGATGTTTCTGATACCTAAATACAAGAAAACATTTGCACAGTTAGGGGAGCGCATCAAACATAAAATGAGTCACCGTTTCCGTGCCCTGGGAAAGGCTAAAAAGATTATTCAGAAATATGTTGAGGGGCAGGGTAGCGGTTGATATAATTTGGTTCATGGTTCATAGTTGATAGTTCATAGTTATATCGGGGCGTGGCTCAGTTTGGCTAGAGCGCTTGCTTTGGGAGCAAGAGGTCACAGGTTCAAGTCCTGTCGCCCCGACCAATTTGCCTGCTATTTAGTTGTAGGCAAATTGGTCCCGAGCCATAGATTTTTTCTGAAGTTACTGGCGAGGGGCCAAGGGCAAGCGAACAGACAGTTTCCCTCGGCCGATATATGTAAGCAAGGCGGGGCCTCGGGACTTCGCCGCATAAGCGTTAAGCAAGGGCGGCTCGCAAGTCCTGTCGCCCCGACTTAAAAAATAAGGGCCAGATCCTAAAAGACGGATTTGGCCCTTTGTTGTTATATGTTAACTAAAATCAGATTCCCCGATACACGGTAATTACTTTACTAGTTCTTCCGGTAGCTCCTTTATTATCTTTAACTGTAAGCGTAACCGTATAGTATTTAGTCGAAGTCGTGGTATTCCGGAAAATGTGTATTGGTTTTTGTGCGGTAGAGCTGGTCCCATCTCCGAAGTTCCATAAACCGGAAACCACGGTTCCATCCGGATCGTATGATCCGGTTCCGTTAAACGATACCGTTAAAGGCGATCTGCCTGAAGTGGTAGAGGCTTTGATTACAGCAACCGGCGGTTTATTTGTTACACCCGGATACACCAGCACCCTATCGCTTATGCTATTTGTTGCGCCGTTATTATCCGTTACGGTTAGCGTAACAGTATAATATTTGTTTGAAGTGGTAGTATTGATAAATGTGTGGGATGGCCGCGATACTGTTGATGTTCCTCCGTCGCCAAAATTCCAGGAGTAAGCGGCTATGCTTCCGTCCGGGTCAGACGAAACAGTGCCGTCAAATGACACAGTCCAAGGTGATGGCCCGGCCCCCGGAGAAGTCTTGTTAAAATTAGCTACCGGCGGTTGATTTACCGCTGCGGTTACTGTAATTACTACATCTTCATAATCCGAACCTCCGCGTCCGTCACTTACGCTAAAACGTACCGTATAAATTCCTGCTGTCGTTGGCGTCCAGGTAAAATCTCTGGATGTCGGGTTAAATGTCGCACCCGAAGGAACGCCCGTAGCCGAATACGTGAGCGTATCGCCATCGGGATCCGTAGCAGATATATTAAAAGCTAAATATACTCCCGTGCTTACTTGTTTATTTCCTATAGGGTTAAGCCCGGGGGGTGTATTAACTATATCAGTTACGGCAATAGGCACGTCTTCGTAATCAGAGAGAGCGTCGGTATCGGTTACAGTAAAGCGTACTGTATATTGTCCGACTGCCTGCGGTGTCCACGAAAATGTTCTGGTTGAGGCGTTAAAGGTAGCATCTGTTGGTTTATTGGCAACAGTGTAGGTTAGCGCATCGCCGTTAGGATCCGTTGCTGATATAGTAAAGGTAAGTAAAGAACCTTTTCTTATAGATTTGCTTCCAATGGGGTTTAATACTGGAGGTTCGTTTACCGGGGTGCCTCCGGAAGCTCCCAGATAAAACTGCATATCACTACCGGTTCTGCTTTGCCAGCCACTCCCGGTGTTATATTGGTAATAACCATCCGTAAAGATACCTGATCTATAGCCGTAACCCGTTCCTTCATCTAGCGGAAAAACCCTGTAACTATCCCCCACGGGGGCGCTTAAAACTACATTATAGGTATTTCCATTACGCAGGATATGACTCTGCAGAAATTGCTTGCTTACCCAATCGCCAATAGTATCATTTCTTCCGATTATTAATGCAGGTAGTTGGGATGATGGAATTACGACTTCTTCGATAAGCATTCCGTTAGACTCTTCAAGTCTTACGGTTAAATCTCCGGGGTTCTCGCCGTATTTCTTGGCAAGGAATATCCCAACCTTATTTATTGTTTGGTCTCCGCCGCTTACGGTAAAGGTCTCCCCAACTTTGTTTACTCCGGAAAGAAGTGTCAACCCGCTTTGGCTTGCAGCATTAATATATCCTTGACCTTGTGTGGATGCATCTTGATAAAAAAGGCAGAAAATCGGCGTATGATTATAATTAAATTCCCAGTTTTGGCTAACTGAACCGCCGTAAATCCAAAGAACGGCAAAATCCAAATCACTTTTTGCTGGTTGGACATTGGCTTTCGCTCTGGCTGGATATATACAGTTAATCGAGACCCAATTTGTTTTTGGATCAGTAGCGGGATCACCGTTGTATACTAAGGGGTTACTAAATACTAAATGGTAGAGTTGGCCCTGGACTAATTCCGGTCCGGGATCAGGGAAGTTAAAAATGTGCGTAACTTGTGTGCCCGCCATAGGGGCATTATCAACTACAGTTCCATTCGTAAGAGTATTACCAGAAGGCAGATGTTGTGCAGAGCCGTCATCACTCTGAAGCTCCATTTTTATTGCTCCGCCGTTTCCGGAGTAGTATCCAAGATCTCTAAAAATTAAATATATCAGTACTTTATCTACCGGTCCATTCTTTTCCGCGCGAAAGCGGTAAGAAATCTTTCTTCCGTTTTCTTTTCCGACTTCAATATTACCTAAGGAGTCAGCTCCCCATCCGGTGCCATAAATTGCTCCGCTTTCACTTGCGGCAGTGTATTCCGTGGCTGTGGCAGTTTCTGTTGTTCCGATACAGAAGAGAGTAAACGAAGCGAGAAGAAAAAATAAAAACACGCCTAAATTTCTTTTTTTTCTAATCATCTTAGTCCTCCTTTTTCAAAAACACTGACCCTTTGATAACCGTGGCATATCTTTTAGACGACTAGCTTCTAATCAAAAGCTTACCCAATTAAGAAAGGGTTTTCAAGGCTAAATCAGCCCAAAAAGAAAGCGTTTCCTTTTTAAGGCAGATTCTTGAATTTTTATGATTTATTTTGTCAATAATTTATGGTAAACTAAACATCTGTATATAATGTGGACATAATTTGACAATATGCGCCTGCAGCTTGTTTTCGAGAAATCTTCGAGGATTTTGCTGCGGGAGGCAAAGAGATAATGCGCCTGTAGCTCAATTGGATAGAGCAACTGCCTTCTAAGCCGTAGGTTGGCCGTTCGATTCGGCCCAGGCGCATTTAAATAATTAAGCCGCCGGAGGATCCCGGTTCTTAAGATGCGCCATTTAAAACCTTATGCATAATCGTTGGGTGAAGATAGCGTTTATAGCGGTAGTGGCTTTGATGTGTATTTTTACCGCCGTACACATATTTCTTGTATTCTGGGGCCGCACGCTTATTATTCAAGAGCTGCATAATCTTACCGGTAGGAAAGTAACCATAGGCGATTTTAGAATTACTCCGCCACTCAATCTTCATATCAAGAGCTTAAACATAGAAGGTTTTGTCAAGGCAGATTCTATACTTATTTCGCCCAGCTTGCCTTCGGTGTTATTTGGCTGCATAGGCCTGAATCAGCTGGTGATTATTAATCCCGAACTGACTTACGAGCGTTTTGCTGTTGAAGCAGCTGCGCCTCCTGTGGCAGGCGCGATGGTTGAGGTAACTTCTAAGACTACGGATAAAGCTATAGCTTCGGTAGAGAATTTAGTAAAGTCGGAGTTAAGCTCTGAACCGCGAAAAAAACGGATTAAGATTATCCCGTTTATATTAAAACAAGCTGCGATCGAAAACGGCAAAGTAAGTTTTATTGATAATACCGTTGGTACGCAGGGCATCAGAATAACAATAAAAGATATAAATTTTAAGCTTTCCAATTTATATCTCATGCCGCGCTCCGCAGTTGCTAAGTTTGACTTAGAGGGTAAGATCCCCTGGAAAGAGGGGCAGGATGAGGGCGCAATTGACTTGGATGGATGGATCAATTTGTATGATAGGGATATGCTGGCGTCGCTAAAAATTACTAAAATCGACGGTGTGTATCTTTATCCCTATTATTCACAGTGGGTAGATTTAGAGAAGGCGCGCATTGATAGCGCTAAACTTAATTTTACCAGCGAAGTAAGCGGTTTGAAGAATAATGTTACCGCACAATGCCACCTTGAATTGACTGATATTGTGCGTAAGCCTCGTCCGCTTGATGAACAGGTAGAGCAGGCAGAAAAAATTGCCGATACGGTAATAGATATCTTCCGCACGCTAAATCAGGGCAAGATTGTTTTAGATTTTACTATCCGTACCAAGATGGATCGTCCGGAATTCGGCTTCGATAATATAAAAATGGCTTTTCAGGATCAGATAAATAAAGGCAGCGGTTTGACTCCTCAGAGAGTCATGGGTCTTCCGGCAGAGTTTGCGGAAGGGGCTTTTAAGGGGCTGGCCAACCTGACAAGCGCGGTTATCGGCGGCACTATTTCAGGCGTAAAGAAAATATTAAAGACCACCAAGCATGCAGTCTTAAACCCTCCTCCTAAAAAGGGGGATGTTTCTGTAGCAAAATAGTAGCTAAAGCGTTTTTAGTTCTCCCTTTACAGTTTTATAAAATATAGGTATACTTAGTCAGTAATTTGTGGTGGCTATAGCTCCCTGGCCCGCCCGAACTTAGATTAAGATTTAACTCGGCCAGGGCAGGCAATTGGTTAGAGCATTAGACTGTGGTTTGTTCCATCATATTGACAGAATCGTTGTTCTTTGCTATAATTAAATTATGCCTATTCAGAAATGCGGAATTTGCGGAAAAGAGTTCTATTCAAAACCTTATCATATCAATAAAGGATGGGGTAAATTCTGCTCTATAAAGTGCCGCACAAAAGGACAGATTAAGGGTAAATGGGTTAAATGCGATTATTGCGGTAAACTAATCTGGAGGACTCCAAAAGATTTTAGGCGGTCAGAAAGAAATAAATTCTTTTGTTCTGTAGGTTGTCATTGTTCTTGGGAAAATAGGAATGTAAGATATGGGGTAAATGCCCCAAATTGGGTAGCCGGGACGACTGTTTATCGCGCTTTATTGAAAAGATCAGGAATAACGCAAAAATGTCGCCGTTGCGGAATAACTGATAAAAGGATTTTAAGCGTACATCATAAAGATGGCAATAGAAGAAACAATAAGATAGAAAACTTAGAGTGGCTGTGTAGAAACTGTCATTGTATTATACATTTGTGTTAAATTTGTGGTGGCTGTAGCTCAATTGGCTAGAGCGTTAGACTGTGGCTCTAAAGGTCGCGGGATCGTTCCCCGTCAGCCACCCCAACATATCCTATCTCTATGTGGTACAATGAGTTAGGTAAAGTCTCCGACGGAGCAATCTGTCGGAGACTTTTTATGTAGCGACGTCCCTAGGAGTTAGAGCATTATTCCCGACGGAGAATTTCAAAATATTTTATAACAAGATTTCCGACGGGAAAGATAGGAAAAATATAGAGAGTTTCTCTCTACAATAGGCCAAATCCTCTCGTATTTAATGAGCGCTATTTAATGGTATTGCCGACGATATTTGCAAATATTCAGTGATGGAATGGCGCATTAAATAGAAATGTGCTTGTCTCCTCAGGGTTCCCAGGGATAGGCGGTGAGGTAGGAACCTCTCTGAGTTCGGCTCTCTTCAAGAACCCCAGTATTATCCCTCTCGACGGGGGAGGCATAGAGATAATAGCGCTGATTCTTAATGAGGATCAGCGCTATTTTTATGTCCTAGGGGGTTAAAGACTTAGGGCATTATTAACATCTAGGAAAATTGCAATGTAATCGTTCGTATTTTTAACGCACGGAGCACCCTTAAATCTGTCGGAATAATCTCTGAATTAGGCCAATATGTCTCCTATTTAATGGTGGCTATTTAATGCTAATATTGCCAATATTTCGTATGATTTAAAGCGTTCTTGAGGCCATTAAATAGAAATTGGTTAAAAAACTGCGAGGGATTTTATCTCTATTTGGTGGGATTATTGATTAGTTTTTGCCAGGTTTCTTTCTGCTTTGCCCAGTCTAACTCTTTAGCGATTTCGTTTACCTTATACTCTGGAATATCAAATAATTTTCCGTCTCGGGAGAGGATTATTTGTTCTTGAATTTCTGGAGATAAGAATAACATTCCTGTAATTTGACAAATTCTTACATGGCTTAAATTAAGCCAACCGGCTACTTCTTTTAAATCCTTCGCTTTGCCTTGTGATATAAGGCTGTCTATTTGATGGGCTAGGATTAAATTCTGGCGCAACTGAGGCTCAGATTTTATGAGCCTATCTTTAATTGCTACGGGTTGATATTTCAGCTCTGCTTTAGTTACATTAAACGCATGCGATTTCTGCGTACTGTTGAGCACTATTTCGAGGATTGCGGTTCCGCCGTCATATCTTATTTCTTTGACGAGATCCATAAGGGTTAGCCGTTTTTGCGCAAGCGTGGCGTTATTCCACGCCTCAGGCACTAGTCTTTGATCATTTGACAGCCTTTTGAGGAATTCCATTACCTTTGATTCAGTGAGGCCTGCGTTTATAAGGCGCGTAGGGCACTCCTGATAGCCACGCTTCTGCGCATTTAAGCATACATAATGGGCGTAGCGTATCTTGCCCCATTTGACGCTATGGGTGAGATACATAGACGAATTGCAGGCTTTGCACCTTAGTAGCTTGCTCAAGAGGCCCAAATTTTTGCCTATAGGCGCACGAGTTTTGGGTTTAGCGCTATTAGTATGCATAGCGTCTTGAACCTTCATAAAGATCTCATCGCTTAAAATTCGCTCATGTTCACCAGGGTAAAGTACGTTTTGATATTTTATGTTACCTGTATAATAGGCGTTTTTAAGGATTTTTTCTATGGATGTGCTTGAAAACTTGACGCCGCCACCTTGTTTACCATCAGCGAGTTTACGAACCTTTGTTTTATAGCCTTTTGAATTCGCGATTTTAGCGACTTCTAAAAGCGAATGTTCTTTTAAGTACAGATCAAAAAGCTCACGCACAATATTTGCTTCTTCTGGATTTATAAAAAGCTTATGTTTCTCTTTATCAAGGTTATAGCCTAAAGGTACGCATCCGCCTATCCATTTGCCTTTTTTTCGGGCAGCGCCCATTTTGTCACGCGTTCTTTCGCTGATTATCTCGCGTTCAAACTGCGCAAAGGAAAGGAGTATGTTCAATGTAAGTCGGCCCATCGAGGTATTGGTATTAAAATGCTGCGTTACCGAAACGAAGGCGACGTTATTCTGATCAAAAAACTCCAAGAGTTGGCTAAAGTCAAGAAGGGAGCGCGATAACCTGTCTACTTTATATACGACAACACAGTTAAGCCTACGGGCCTTGATATCTTCGATAAGCTTCTGTAACGCTGGCCTACAAGGAAGATTTGAGATGTGCTTATTGTGGTGATAGAGCCACGGAGTGGGATCATCTACGACCAATCGTAGCTAACAAAAAACCTACAGGCTATATGTCGGAAATACACAATCTTGTTCCAG
>Ga0172375_10000077_pt1 | contig 135638 bp, 140 predicted proteins | sample LakKiv1m_FD_114537 | JGI IMG/M metagenome (GOLD analysis project Ga0172375, IMG submission 114537) | Freshwater microbial communities from Kabuno Bay, South-Kivu, Congo - kab_092012_11.1m | ecosystem: Environmental > Aquatic > Freshwater > Lake | place: Democratic Republic of the Congo... | reverse complement strand
AGCCTTGTGGAATCGGCATCGGATCGATTCCGGAGACAGTACCGGGCACAGAAAGCGTTACATCTTGGTGTACGCTTGTTCGGGCGTAACGCCCTGAAACGATTGGCTCTTCGGCGTGCGGAGGGCCTGATTTCCTATCGCCGGCGTGTACCGCAACATGCGCCCTACTTGAGGCCGTAGACCTCGAACTGCTTGTCGATTTCGGGGTCGAGCGTCAGCGCCGCCGCCTTGTCGGCGGCGCCGTCGCGCAGGTCGCCGTTCAGGGTCCGCGCGATGCCGCGGCCGTAGAGCGCGAGCGGCCGGTTGGGATCGACGTCGAGGGCGGCGTTGTACTCGTTCACCGCCAGGCGGGGGTCGCCCAGCTTGAGGTAGATGAAGCCGCGGGTGTCGCGCGCGTCGAGGTTGAGCGGCGCCAGCTTCAGCGCCTGGTCGCAATCGGCGAGCGCCGGCACCAGGTCCTTGCCGGCGATGGCGCGCGTCAGGCAGCGATTGTTGTAGGCGACGGCCATTGTCGGATCGTGCTCGATGGCCGAGCTGTAGTCGGCGATCGCCTTGTCGTACTCGTGCCGCGCGAAGTGCGCGTAGCCGCGATTGTAGAAGGCGACGGGATTCTGCTTGTCGATCAGGATCGCCTGGTCGAGGTCGCGGATCGCGAGATCGTACTTGCCCTGCTCGGCATAGATCGCCGCCCGGTTGGCCAGCGCCGCAGCAAAGCGCGGTTCGATCTGCAGGGCCTTGTCGTAGTCCCTGAGGGCGCGCGCAGGGTCGCCGCGCCGGGCGTAGGCGAGGCCACGCACGAGGTAGGCCTGGGGATTGCCGGGGGCGAGCGCCACGGCACGGCCGAGGTCGGCGATGGCGCGTCCGTTGTCGCCGATCTGGCTGTAGGCGTTGCCGCGGGCGATCAGGGCGTCGACATTGTCCGGCTCGAGGATCAGCACCTTGTCGAAATCCTCGATGGCGCGGTCGTAGGAGCGCTTGCGGCTGGCCAGCAGCACGCCGCGGCCGAGATAGGCGAGCGATCCCTTGGGATCGAGGCGGATCGCCTCGCTGTAGTCGCCGAGCGCCCGATCGGTGTGACCCAGCGCATCGAGCGAGGCGGCGCGGCGATAGAGGTTCGGCGCGTCGGGATTGCGCGGGTCGATGGCGCCATCGTAGTGCTTCAACGCCTCGGCATAGTCCTCGGTCGCGAGCATCTTGTCGCCCAGTGCGGAGCGCGCGATGCCGCGCGTCAGGCGGGCGAGCGCGATCTCGTTGGGCTGGAGCTTGCGCGTCTGCAGCGCCTTGGAGCAGGCGGCGGCCCGCTTCTCGGCGTCGTTCCTGTTCGGCCAGGCGCCGCCGACGCAGGTCTCGTAGAGTTCGGCAACGGACGGCCCTGCCGGCTGTCCGGCCGGCGACGCGGGCGTCGTCGGCGTCGCGACGGGCGTCGCAGGCCTTGCGGTCGCTGCGGCGGCGGCTTCGCGCTTCTCGCGCACGCTGGGCGGCGGGTAGGTATGGAAGGCGTAGGCATAGATGCCCACGATTGCGGCGATCACCACGCCGGCGACGATCATGAGCTTGTGGGTGCGGCGCATCCTGGGGGTCCCGGCAAAGTCGCTGTCCTGCCCGGCGCTTTTACCAGAATCGCCCGGGGGCGCGCCAATTTCGACCGCTCGCCGGGGCGCGTCAGGCGTCGAGGAACTTCCTCGTTTCCGCCACCGCTTCCGCAAGCCCCGTCCGCTCCACGCTGACGCCGGGCGGAATGGCGCCCAGCAGGCGGCTGGGCAGGCGCGAGTCGAGCATGACGAAGACGCCGCGGTCGTCGGCACGGCGGATCAGCCGGCCGTAAGCCTGTTTCAGGCGCAGCCGCGCCAGCATGTCGTCGTAGGCGTTGGCGCCGGCGCCTGCAGCCTTCCACGCCGCCTTACGCGCGCGATGGAGGATGTCGGGCCGCGGCCACGGCACGCGATCGAATACGATCAGGCGCAACGAGCGGCCCGGCACGTCGACGCCGTCGCGCACGGCATCGGTGCCGAGCAGGCAGGAATGTTCCTCGGCGCGGAAGATATCGACCAGGGTCGCCGCATCCATGCCGCCGACATGCTGGGCGTAAAGTGGCAGGCCCGCTTCCTCGAGCGCCGGCGCGATGCGCTGGTAGACGGCGCGCAGCCGGCCGATCGCCGTGAACAGGCCGAGCGCGCCGCCGCCGGCCGCCAGGAACAGCTCGCGGTACGCTGCCGCCACCTGGTCGGAATCGTCGCGCTTCACGTCCTTCACGATCAGGACCCTGGTCGCGTTGGCATAGTCGAACGGCGAAGCCATCGCCGCACGGACCGCGGGCGCAGCGAGATGCCTCGTGCCGGTGCGGGCTTCCGCCACGGTCCAGTCGGCGAGGGCGGAGACGTCCTCGTCGTTGGCGGCATTGGGTGTGCCCAGCGAATCGCGGAGCGTCGCCGAGGTGATGACGGCGCCGTGCGCCGGCCGGATCACCGAGTTCACGAACGGCTCGGTCGGGTCGAGATAGTGGCGGTACATGCCGACATCGAATTCCCGCTGCTGCACGCGCTCGACGGCAAACCAGTCGACGAAGGCGGGATCGGGATCGTTGTGCAGGCCGCGCAGCATGGCGCGCCAGGCTTCGAGCGTGAGCTCGCAGCGGTTGGCGAGCGAGCGCGCCACGCCCTCGATGCGGGCGCGCTGGCCGGAGTCGAGCTTGTCGGCCTCGGTCTCGAGCTTGGTGCGCAGCGCCTGGCGCAGCCGGCGCACCGGCGCCAGCATCTTGTCGAGCGCGTCGGCCAGCCGGTCGGCCGCTTCGATCAGGCCGGGATTGAGCGGCCGCACGTCGCATTCCTGGCCGAAGCCCTGATCCTCGCCGGCGGCGCGGGCGCGCACCTGCTGGCGCACGAGGGCCAGGAACTCCTCGGCTGGTCCCAGCACCGTGCCGTCGGCTAGCCGCGTCTGCCAGTTGGGCGAGGGAAGCTGCTGGGCGAGATCGAGCAGGCGGCGCAACGCCTGCTGCGCCTCGGCATCCTCGCCGATCAGGTCGCTGAGGCGTCGTTCGAGGCCGCGCGCGCGGCTGCCGCGGCGGCCCTCGGCACCGAGCAGCCAGCGACGCAGGTCGGAGGCCTCGACGCCGCTCAGATGCGCCCCGAACGCGCCGTCGGCGGCGTCGAACAGGTGGTGGCCTTCGTCGAACACGTAGCGCAGCGGCCGCGTCGCATCGTCGAGACCGCCCATCGCGGCCTGGATCATCACCAGCGCGTGGTTGGCGATCACGATGTCGGCCTGGCGGGCGCGGCGGATGGTGCGCTCGACGAAGCACTTCCGGTAGTGCTCGCAGGCCGAGTAGATGCACTCGCCGCGACGATCGGCGAGACGCTGCACGCGGCTGCGGCCCACGAGATCGAGCAGCCAGGCCGGCAGGTCGCCGCCGATCATGTCGCCGTCGCGGCTGGCCAGCGCCCAGCGCGCCAGCAGCCCGAGACCGACGGCGTTCTCCGGCACCAGGCCGGTGCGCATCACCGCCTCCTGGAAGTTCAGCAGGCAGAGATAGTTCTCGCGGCCCTTGCGGATCACGACGCGGCGGCGCTTCTCGGCGCTGTCGCGATGAAGCCGGTCGAGCTCGTTGTCGATCTGGCGCTGCAGGTTGCGCGTGTAGGTCGCGATCCAGACCGGCGCGCCGTTCTTCTCGGCCCACAGGCTGGCGGGCGCCACGTAACCCAGCGTCTTGCCGACGCCTGTGCCGGCCTCGACCAGCACGACGTGCGGCTTGTCTTCTTCTTCGCGCGGCGCGAAAGCCTGGCTGGCGGCGGAAGCATAGTCGCTCTGCGTCGGTCGCGCTTCGGCGATGTTGGCGCCGGCCGAAACGAGCTGCGCCAGCCTGAGGCGCGCTTCGCGCGGCTCGACCGGCTGGCTGCCCGGCGGCGGCGCGGGCGGCGGCTCCTCCCATACCGGCAGGCTCTTCCAGATGTCGAGGCCGGCGCCGGGCCGCGGCATTTTCGCGCCCTGTTCGATGCCCAGTGCCGCGAGCACGGCATCGCCCCACGGCCACTGGCCACGCGCCATCGCCAGCGCGGTGTCCTTCATTTCGAGCGAGGCCAGCGCCGCCACGTCGTCGAGCTCGTCGAGCAGACGGCGCGCGACCTCGGGCAGGGCGGCAACCTCCTCTTCGGGCGTCGCCGGCACGTCGAGGTCGAGCGCCTCGCAGAGCCCGCGCACCGTCGGGAGGCAGAAGCGTGCCGGCCGGACGAAAGCGAACAGCTCCAGGAGATCGCGGGCGGGCAAGTCCTCGATGCCGAGCCGGGCCGCCACCGCGGGCGCGTGGCAGACCAGCGGCAAGGCCCCCGCGACACGCCGGGCGGCGTCGCCGGCCGACAGGCGCTCGATCGCGCCGTCGGGCGCCCGCCACAGCGCGCCGCGTGCGGTAGCCACTAGGGCAGGGCCGGTTTGCAAGGATGACGTCATCGGATCGGCGATAGCATACACTGACTGTTCATGACCGCGTTTCTGCGCCGAAGCCTGCTGATGTCTCCCCTCGGACTGGCCGCCGCATCGCCGGCCCGGGCCGGCGATCCCGACGTCGTGATCGTCGGGGCGGGCGTTGCCGGTCTGGCCGCGGCGCGCGTCCTGATGGCGGCCGGCAAGAGCGTGCAGGTCGTCGAGGCGCGCGATCGCATCGGTGGGCGCGCGTTCACGGACTCCAGGACCTTCGGCTTTCCCTTCGATCACGGTGCCCAGTGGATCGAGGCGGCGAAGATCAATCCCGCCCTGGCGATCGTGAAGGAAGCGCAGGCCCGCACCATCCCCGAACGCGACCAGCAGTCGCTCTATCTCGGCGGCACCGAGTTGCCGGCCGAGCAGTATGCGCGCTTCGAGAAGATTGCGCAGGAGGCGTCGAGCAAGCTCACCGAGGCGCTGAAGAAGGCGCCGCCGCACTTTCCCGATGCCGTCGTCGGCCGCGTGCTGGTGCCGGCCGATCAGCTTCAATCCCTGGCCTACGCGATGGTGGGACCGCTCGAGCAGGGTGTCGAGAACATGGAACTTTCGGCGCGCGACTTCATGCGCCAGCCGGAGACCGAGCCCCAGGTCGCGATCGAGGGAGGCCTCGGCGCCATGATCGCCCGCTGGGGTGCCAAGGTGCCGGTCAAACTCGGTGTCCGCGTCGTGCGGGCGGACTCGACACAGCCGCGGATCACACTGGAGACCACCGCCGGGCAACTCGGCGCGCGGGCCGTCATCGTCACTGTGCCCACGGGCGTGCTGGCGACGGGCCTGCTGGGCTTTGCGCCACAGCTCAGCGCCATCCGCCGCGAGGCGATCGCGCAGCTGCCGATGGCCTCCTACAACAAGGTGGTGCTGCAGTTCTCCGCCAAGGCGATCGACGCGCCGCCGGGCCGCAGCATTGCCGGGATGACGCGCAAGGGCGCGGCGTTCGAGGCGATCGTGCGGCCGTTCGGCCGCGACGCCGCGATGGTACTGGTCGGCGGCGCGACGGCGCGGGCGCTTGAGGAGGAGGGCGGACGGGCCGCCGTCACCTTCGGCGTTTCGGCGTTGGCCGAGATCTTCGGCAACGAGCTGCGCGGTCGGCTGTCCCATTCCTACGCCACGCGCTGGGGCAAGGACCCATTCGCGCGCGGCTCCTGGTCGTTTGCCCGGCCCGGCCACGCGGATAAGCGGCAGGTACTGGCGCAGCCGCACCACGATCGCGTGTTCTTCGCTGGCGAGGCGACCGATCCGGTCTGGGCGACGCGTGTCGGCGGCGCCTATGCGTCGGGCGTGCGGGCCGCCCGCGAGGCGCTCGCCGCGCTGGCTGCGCCGCGGCGCTGAAGGTCGGCGACCATCGACAGGATCGCCGCCAGCAGCAGCGCCGCGGCCGCCGTCAGCGATGGCGTCGCAAGGCTTCCGGTCGCGTCGTAGACGTAGCCGGCGAAGATCGGTCCCAGGATCTGGCCGACGCTGAAGGATGCCGTCATCAAGGCTATGCGGCGGCGAGGGTCGCCACGACTGTCGGCTCGGGCGGCGACGAGTCCGAGCGCGGTCAGCCCGACGAACGTGCCGCCCAGGAAGATCGCGGCAAGGATCACTCCAGCCGGCTGCAGCCACAGCGCGCTGGCGGCCACACCGCTCGCCTCGACCAGGTTCGCCAGCGCATAGGCGCGCAGGACGCCGAGCCTCGCGCCGAGCGACGTCCAGAGTGCAACCGATGGGACGGCGCTCAGCCCGACCACGGCCCAGATGTAGGGCTCGAGATGCGCGATGGCGGGCGAGCCGCGTGTGAGATCGACGATGAAGGTCGCGGTGATGACGTAGCCGAAGCCGAACAGGCCGTAGGCGAGGATCAAGGCGGAAAAGCCGCGCGCGCCGCCGTTCGCAGCCCGCCGCGCCGCGACGTATGTCGGCGTCTCGTCGGGTGGCACCAGGGCGGCAACGGCCAGCGTGGCGGCGAGCGCGAGCGCCGCACTGGCGAACCACAGCGTGCGCCAGCCCGCGCCGGCGCCGAGCAGGAGCGCCACCAGGATCGCCGATGCGGCAATGCCGACGCCCACGCCCGCGAAGTGCACGGCGGATAGCGAGCCCCGGCCGGCCATTGCCAGCCGGTCGAGCACGAGCGCCGAGCTGAAGATCAGCGCGAAGGCGCTGGCTGCGCCCGCGCCTGCGCGCAGCGCGATGAAGAGCGGCATGGATGTCGCGAGGCCCATGCCCGCCAGGCAAATCGCAGTTACCGCGAGCGAACCCAGCAGCCAGAACCGGCGCGATCCCGGAAGGGGAACTGCCGCCACAAGCGCACCGGCGAGGTAGCCGAGGAAATTCGCCGAGGCGATGAGGCCGGCCTGCCCCTTGGTGAGATGCAGCGCTTCCACCATCGGCGGCAGGATCGGCGTGTAGACGAAACGGCCGATGCCGATGCCCGCGGCCATCGCGAGCAGGCCGCCAAAGCTGAGCAGGAGGGGCCGTTTGTTCATTGCTGGCGCGGCACTTTGGGGCCCGGCCGCAATTGACGCAAATGCCCCCCGCACCTAGTTTGCCCTATCCATGTCCCAGATCGATCGCTCCCTAGCCGAGGCCGCGCGCGCGTGGCCGTTTGAAGAAGCCCGCAAGCTCGTCGCCCGCATCGGCGGCAAGGTGCCGGCGAAAGGCTATGTGCTGCTCGAGACCGGCTACGGGCCCTCCGGCCTGCCGCATATCGGCACGTTCGGCGAGGTCGTGCGGACCACGATGGTGCGTCAGGCCTTCCGGCGTCTCAGCGACGTGCCGGCCAGGCTGTTCTGCTTCTCCGACGACATGGATGGGCTCCGCAAGGTGCCGGACAACGTGCCGAACAAGGAGATGCTGGCGGCCCATCTCGGCAAGCCGCTGACCTCTGTGCCCGACCCGTTCAGCAACGAGCATCCGAGCTTCGGTGCGGCCAACAACGCGCGTCTGCGCGCCTTCCTCGATTCGTTCGGCTTCGAGTACGAATTCCAGTCGGCGACCGATTGGTACAAGTCGGGCCGCTTCGACAAGATGCTGCTCGCCATGCTGCGCCACTACGACGAGGTGCAGGCGGTCATGCTGCCGACCCTGGGCGAGGAGCGCCGCGCCACCTACTCGATCTTCCTGCCGATCAGCCCCAGGACCGGCCGCGTGCTGCAGGTGCCGCTGGTCAAGGTCGACGCCGATGCCGGCACCATCGCCTATCGCGACGAGGACGGCTCGCTGGTCGAGACGCCGGTGACCGGCGGCAACGTCAAGCTGCAGTGGAAGGCCGACTGGGCCGGCCGCTGGTTCGCGCTCGACGTCGACTACGAGATGTACGGCAAGGATCTCATCCCATCGGCCGAACTCAGTGCCAAGATCGTGAAGATCCTGGGCGGCAAGCCGCCGGAAGGCTTCAACTACGAGCTCTTCCTCGACGACCAGGGCCGCAAGATCTCCAAGTCCAAGGGCAATGGGCTCTCGGTCGAGGAGTGGCTGCGCTATGCGCCGCCGGAATCGCTGGCGCTCTACATGCAGCAGCAGCCGCGGCGGGCCAAGCGTCTCTACTTCGACGTGATCCCGCGCGCCGTCGACGACTATCTCGCTGCCGTCGAGAAGCTGCCGGCCGAGGAGCCCGCGAAGGCGCTCGAGAATCCGGCGTGGCACATCCATGACGGCAAGGCGCCGGCCAACTCGGCGGCCGGCGTCACCTTCGGCATGCTGCTGAACCTCGCCGGTGTGGCGCACACCGAGGACAAGGATGTGCTCTGGCAGTATCTGCGCCGCTACGTGCCAGGCGCCACTCCGGAGAACGCGCCCTATCTCGATCATCTGCTGGCCGGCGCGGTGGCCTACTACCAGGACTTCGTGAAGTCCTCGAAGAAATTCCGCCTGCCCACCGACAAGGAGCGTGCGGCGCTGCAGGACCTGGCCGACACGCTGCGCGGCCTTTCCGACGACGCCACGGCCGAGCATATCCAGGACGAGGTCTACGAGGCCGGCAAGCGGCACTTCGCCAAGGAAGAGTTGCGCCAGTGGTTCAAGGCGCTCTACGAGGTGCTGCTGGGCAGCGAACAGGGCCCGCGCATGGGGGCCTTCATCAAGCTCTACGGCCGCGACAATGTCGTGAAGCTGATCGAGCGGGTGCTGGCCGGCGAGGATCTCGGCGAGGCGGCCTGAGATGCAGGACGGAGTCGTCTTCGACTATCTCAATCCCGAGATTCCCGAGGGGCTCAGGCTGCTCGATGTGCCGCTGGTGCGCGCGACAGCCGAATCGATGAAGGGCTACGGCGCCGTCGTCGACGATCCGAAGAAGCACGAGATCGAGATTGTGCCCTGGCCGCTCCAGGGCTGGCGGCGGCTCGATGCCGGCACCGGCATCGAGGGCGGCACGACCGAGGGCACCTTCGCCTGCGAATGGCGCGGCAACGAACTGATCGGTCGCAACGAGGCGGTGGGCGGCCACTACGTCATCGGCTTCCGCGACCTGCCCGAACTCGCACGGCCGGGCGTGAAGCTCTCCGGCGGCCGTGTGCTCTTGTGGCACTGCAACTACCATCCCGACGGCGGCCAGCTCTTCTTCCCGCTCGACGGCAAGCCGTTCGTCGTGCCGGCGGCGCTGCCGGGCGACGACCTCAGGCCCGAATCGTTCAAGGCCTTCTGGTCGGACGGCAGCTTCGGCATCTACATCCACCCCGGCATCTGGCACGAGGGCGTGTTCCCGGTGGAGGAGAGCGGCCGCTTCTTCGACAAGCAGGGCAAGGTGCATGCGCGCGTGAGCTGCGACCTCGCCCGCGAGTTCGGCGTTCTGCTCAACGTGCCGCTGCCGGCGGCCGGCTAACCCCAGTTCGAGGCACGGAAGTCTACGACGAACGACTGCGCCGGGCGCCACTTGTAGTCGCGGCGCTTGGCCGTAAAGGTCGCGTTCTGGTGAATGACGTTGTAGCAGGGGTCCTCGCGTTCGAGGATCGTGAGCATGCGGCGGAAGTCGGCGCGGCGCCGATCGAGGTTGGACTCGGCCTGCAGCGCCCTGAGCAGTCGCGCCGCCTCCTCGTTCTCCCATTGGCCGGCCTCCCAGGTCTGTCCACCGGGCCCATAGGCGGCGAGCGATGCCACGGGGTCGTTGAACCACGATGAGTTCGAGTTCTCGCACATCGCACGCCCCGGGGACCTGCCGAGGATCTGGCCCCAGTTCTCCTTCATCTCGATCGCCACGTTGAGTCCGACGGCCTTCCACTGCTCGACCATGATCTGCGCGGTCTGCACCTGGTTTGTGTAGTAGTTGTTCAGCATCTGGTACGGCACGGGATCGCCTTTGTAGCCGGCTTCCGCGAGCAGCCGTCGCGCCTCGCCCGGGTCGAAGGTTGGCGGCGTCCAGTCGGCGAGTAGCATCGGCCCGAAGAAGTCCCACTGCAGGCCCCTGGGCACCTTCGTGCGGCCGCTCCACAATGCGTCGACGATTGCTTGCCGGTCGATGGCATGGGTCATGGCGCGGCGCACGCGCGGATCGGCCAGGGTGGGGTGATGCTTGTCAAAGATCGTCAGGCGGATGTTCATGATCGGACCGCCGACCACATGATGACGCGGTCCCGACTCGATCGAGGCGACTTGATCTGGCGGAATGTCACAGGCGAAGTCGAAGTCGCCGGCACGCAGGCCGTTCACCCTTGCTGACACTTCCGGAACTTCGAGAAACCGCAGGCGGCGGATCGGCGGCCGGCCGCCCCAATAATCGTCGAAAGCCTCGAGGACGAGGTCGACGTCAGGCTTGTACTCGACGATGCGGTAGGGTCCGGTACCGACCGGCTTGCGCGCCCAGTCCAGCCAGGTCGGCGCCTCGGCAAAGGCGCGCTGTGAAAAGATGACGCCGCAGTTTCGCGTAAGGCGTCCCTCGAGTGTTGGATCCGGCACACGGTTGACCAGACGCACCGTGTGCTTGCCGGCGATCTCCATGCGTTCGAAGCCCGGATAGGCCGCCATTGCGATCCTGGGTGCTTCCGGCGGGGGCGTCTTGGTGCCGGCGCCCGGCGTCGTCGAAACCCACATGCCGCGCGTGTCGACGGAGCTGCCGGTCCACATGCGTTCGGGGCCGAAGCTGAAGGCGACATCCTCCGCCGTCATGGTGTCGCCGTTGTGGAAGCGAACATCTTCGCGAAGCTTGAGCTCAAGGGTGCGTTCGTCGATGCGGCGCCAGCTCTCGGCCAAGCGCGGCTGCAGCGAGAGGTCGCCGGTCCAGGCGTGATCGGTCAACGTCTCGGCGAAGGTGTAGAAGACGCGCTGACCTACGTTCGATTGCTCGCGCATCGGCTCCAGCGTGTTCGATGTCGCGATCTTCTGGACCGCGATCGTGATGGTCGGGCGCGTGTCGGCCTGGCCGATGGCGATGCGCGGCAGGGCCAAGGCGCCAGCAATGCCACCGAGCGCGCTTCGTCTAGTGAACTTCATTCTGCCTCCGATGGTGTCGCCAAGACCATGGAGGCCGAGTGTGATCGGGCGATGAAGCCAAGATTGCGCGGGGTTGACCGCCTAGTGACGACTCATGGCACCTATCGCGCCGAGATACGCGACGATCAACCGCACCACCTCGTCCTCGGGCCTGGCCGCGTAAGAAAGGCTGCTCATCGAGCACGGCGACGCGGATCGTGCCCATCAGGCTGCGCGACAGCACAAACACCTGCATGCGCGCGTGAGCTGCAACCTCGCCCGCGAGTTCGGCGTGCTGCTCAACGTGCCGCTGCCTAAGGTCTGAAGCCTGCCGCTGCTTTGAAGACTCTCGAGAGCGACGCGATCGCTTCGGACCGCTCCAGCACTGCAGCATCCTGCGCGATCATTTCCCATACCGTGCCTTCGACGGCGGCGAGCGCGACGGCGAGGGTCGCGGAGTCGGACACGGCGGCGCCGGCAGCCGCGAACTTAGCCTGCAGCGCCGACACGAAAGTGCGCGCCTCCTCGATGATCGCCTGCCGGCCCTGCACCTCGGGCAGCGCTTCGCGGAGCGCGAGCGAAACGTCGAGGCCCTTGCGCTTCTCGATCACGAAGGCGGAGATCGCGCGGTGGACCGCCTCGTCGGGGGTCGTCACGCCCGTCAGGTCCGCGGCCAGGACCGCCGACAGGTAGGTGCGGGTGCGCTGGCGGACGATCGCGACGGCGATAGCGTTGCGGTTCGGGAAGTACTGGTAGAGCGAGCCGACCGAGACGCCGGCCAGTGCGGCGATCCGCGTGGTGGTGCAGGCGGCCCATCCGTCCTGGCGCAAAATGCGAATGGTCGCCTCGACGATGGCATCGACCGTCACGGTCGAGCGCGTTTGCGAGGGCTTCTTGCGCGGTTTGAGGGCGGTCGGCACAGCGTCGACTCCGATGCGAATGGACGGTAAGGGCACCGGTTTCCATTTTCGATGGACGTCAGCCGGAGTCAAAGCAATGTCCGACATCCATCTCGTCACCGGAGCCACGTCCGGCCTCGGCCTCGAACTCGCGCGGCTCTTGCTGGCCGATCCGTCGGCCCGGCTGATCGTCGGTGCGCGGCGGCCGGCCGAGGCGGCAGCACTCCGCAGTCTCGCCGATGAAAGTCGGCTCGAGATCCTGCCGCTCGATCTCGCCTCGCTGGCTTCGACCCACGCCTTCGCCCGGTCGGTCGCGTCGCGCCTCGCCGGCGAGCGCCTCGCTTCGTTCGCGGCCAATGCGGGTCTGCAGATCGTTCGGGAAACGCGGATGACGGCCGACGGCTACGAGGAGACGTTCCAGGCGAACTGGCTTTCGCACGCGGCGTTGTTCGACGGCCTGAGCCCGAGCTTCGCACCAGACGCGCCGGTCGTCATCACGGCGAGCGGCACGCACGATCCCGCCGATGCCGGCGCTCGCCGGTTCGGCTTCAGGGGTGGCATCTATCCCGGGATCGAACGGGTGGCGCGGGGTGAGCTCGACGGCAGCGTGCCGCAGAAGCAGCAGGGCATGGACCGCTATGCGACCTCCAAGCTGGTCGCGATTCTCGATATCTATGCCCTTGCGCGCAACACACCGGCGGGCGGCCCGCGCTGGTTCGCCTTCGATCCCGGACTGATGCCGGGCACGGGCCTGGCGCGTAGCCGCTCTGCCGTCGAACGCTGGGCCTGGTCTACGGTGCTGCCGGTGCTGGCGCGAGCGATCCCCGGCGCCAGCACGCCGCGCCGGTCCGCCGAGACATATGCGCGGCTGCTGACCGGCCGCCTGTTCCCGCACGACAGTGGCGTGCATCTCGACTTCTCGGGCAAGCGAACGGAGAGCTCGGCCGATTCCCATCGCTTGGAGTGGCAGGACGAGGTGGCGGCATTCGCAAGCAGGGTGGTTCAGGAGATGCGACCTACCGCGGCGATCGCGCCGAGATAGGCGACGATCATCCGCACCACCTCGTCCTCGAACGCCTGGCTGCGGAAGAACGGCTGCTCCTCCAGCACGGCGGCACGGATCGTGCCCAGCAGGCCGCGCGACAGCACGAACACCTGCTCGCGGGAGAGCGGTCCGAGCAGCGGGTTGGGCGTACGCCCGACCTCCTCGCCCGCGCGCGCGATGAAGGCGGCGACCGGCGCCATCATCTCCGCACCGAGCCCCTGCGCCAGGATCGCCTGCAGCACCGCCTTGCGGGCGCGCTGGCGGCCGCCGAAGGCGTGGATCATGGCGCGCACCATGGCGCGCACGCGGCCCTCGATCGACGGATCGACCTCGCCGCGCAGCGCGCTCCCGACCGCACCCAGCGCCGCCTCGAGTTCCCGCCGCGCCAGCGCCAGCAGGAGCGCGTTCTTGTCGGCGAAGTACTGGTAGAGCGTGCCGATCGAGACGCCGGCGCGCTCGGCCACGGCGTTGGTCGTGAAGGCGGCGAGTCCGCCCTTCTCCAGAACCTGAGCCGCCGCCTCCAGGATCGCTGCCACGGTTCCGGCCGAGCGGGTCTGGCTGGGCGTTCTGCGTTTCCTTTCAACGGCTTGACGGCGTGCGGCCATGACGGCTCCGGGGGCCCGAAGGCGAGTACGAAAACATGAGCATCGCTCATATTTTTGAGACTGAAAAGGCAAAAGGAGTCCGCCATGGCCGAACTCGCCACCCTCTATTTCGTGATCCTGCCGCTGGTCGTCGGTGCGGCGCTGGTCGAAGGCTTCTGGCTCGCGCGCACGCGGGCCGAGCCGTACGACTGGAAATCGTGGGGTTGTTCCATCGCCGACCTCGCCGGCCGCCGCCTGCTGGCGCTGATCCCCTACACCTTCGCCGCCCCTTGGCTCGGCTGGATGTGGGAGCACCGCCTGTTCACCCAGTCGCTCGACAATGTCTGGTCGGTGCTGCTGCTCTTCGTCGGCCTCGAATTCTTCTACTACTGGTATCACCGCACCAGCCACACCGTGCGCTGGTTCTGGATGGCGCACTCGGTCCACCATTCGCCCAACCAGTTCAACCTGGCCGCCGCCTATCGGCTCGGATGGTTCGGCAGGTTCACCGGCACGTCGCTCTTCTTCACGCCGCTGGTGCTGCTGGGCTTCACGCCGACCGTGGTGCTGACGGCGCTGTTCCTGAACCTGCTCTACCAGTTCTGGCTGCACGCCGACTGGATCCCGAGGCTCGGCTGGCTCGAGTACGTGCTGAACACGCCGTCGAGCCACCGCGTCCACCACGCACGCAATCCCGAGTATCTCGACGCCAACTACGGCGGCGTGCTGATCGTGTTCGACCGCCTGTTCGGCACCTACGTGCCCGAGCGTGCCGATCTGCCCTGCGACTATGGACTGGTCTCGCCGCGCCAGTCCTCGCGCAACCCGTTCGCCATCAACGTCACGCCCTGGATCGGCCTGGCAAGGGACGTCGCCTCGGCCCGCTCCCCGCGCGAGGCCTGGATGTTCCTGTTCGGCCCGCCGGGCTGGCGGCCGGACGGCAAGGGGCTGACCACCGCCGAGTTGCGCAAGTCTCATATGGCGATGACGTAATCTCCCTTGAGCGGCCCCCTTCCGGCCGACAGATTGGGCCGGAAGGAGAAGCGCCATGGCAAGGGACAAGGTCTGCGTCGTGATCGGCGCCGGCGACGCGACGGGCGGGGCGATCGCCCGCCGCTTCGCACGCGAGGGCTACACCGCCGTCGTCACCCGCCGCAGCGTCGACAAGCTGCAACATCTGGTGGCGCAGATCGTGGAGCAGGGCGGCAAGGTCCATCCCTTCGGCTCCGACGCGCGTGACGAGGCGCAGGTCGTCGAGCTGTTCCGCGAGATCGAGACCGAGATCGGCGACATCGAGGTCTTCGTCTTCAACATCGGCGGCAACGTGCGCTTCGACATCCGCGACACCACGTCGAGGGTCTACCGCAAGGTCTGGGAGATGACCGCCTTCGCGGGTTTCCTGACGGCGCGCGAGGCGGCCCGCGCGATGGTGCCGCACGGCAAGGGCACCATGATCTTCACCGGCGCCACGGCAAGCCTGCGCGGCGGGCGTGGCTTCTCGGCCTTCGCCGGCGGCAAGCATGCGGTGCGGGCGCTGGCGCAGTCCATGGCGCGCGAGTTGGGGCCGCAGAACATCCACGTCGCGCATGTCGTGATCGACGGCGCCATCGACACCGAATGGATCAAGGCCAACTTTCCCGAGCGCTACAATGCCGGTCCCGACGCGATCCTCAATCCCGACGACATCGCCGAGGCCTACTGGCAGATCCACCGCCAGAAGCGCAGCGCCTGGACCTTCGAGATGGACCTCAGGCCGTGGAAGGAGAGCTGGTAGCCCGCAGCTTCAAGAGCGCCAGCATCATGTCGATGGTCGGGGTCTTGACGGCTGCGAGCTCGCCGAGATCGGCGATCGAATCGGCCAGCGCGTCGATCTCGAGTGGCTTGCCCGCCTGAAGGTCGGTCAGCATCGACATCCTGTGCTCGCCGAGCCCGACGGTGAATTCGATGCGCTTCTCCATCGGCGTGGCCATCGTGGCACCGAACTTCGCCGCGACCGCCTCGGCCTCGGCCATCATGCGCCGCGCGATGTCGACGCAGCCCGCGCTCCTTCCGATCCCGCCGTTGTCGGCGAGCGTCAGCACCGCGATCGGGTTCCAGGTGAGCGAGTTGATCATCTTGGTCCAGATCTCGGCGCGGATGTCGGCCTTCACCGGCGCCTTCAGTCCGGCCTCGCACATCGCCGCGCTGAGCCGCGTCACGCGCGCCGACGACGAGCCGTCCGGTTCGCCGAGCGGCAGGTAGCAGAAATCGTTCTCGAGATGCGCCACGCCCGGCGCCGGCACGACGCCGCCCGCCCAGTAGGCGCAGCCCAGCGCCCGCTCCGGCCCGAACAGCGACCATTGCCGGCCGCCGGGATCCATGCGCTTGAGCCTGGCGCCCTCGAACGGACCCGCGAGCTTGTGGAAGAACCAGTAGGGCGCGCCGGTGGTCGGCGGGATCAGCGCTGTCCCGGGACCCAGCAGCGGCCTGACCCTGTCGAGCAGCCCGAGATACTGGTGCGTCTTCAGCGTGATGAACACGACATCCTGCGGCCCGAGCTCGGCGGGATCGTCGGTCGCGTTCACGCGCACCGTGAAGTCCTCGCGCGGCGAGACGAGCCGGAGCCCGTTCCGGCGGATCGCCTCGAGATGGGCGCCGCGCGCGATCAGGCTCACCTCGACGCCCTTCACGCGCGCGAGGTGAGCCCCGATGATGCCGCCGATCGAGCCGGCGCCATAAAGGCAGATCTTCATGCCGGCGAGACTAGCGTGCCCCGCCGGCCATCTTCTACGTGCTTGGTGTTACCGGCTCGGAGTCGTGGCGGCGCCCACACCGGCGCCGACGGCGCCGCCGACCAGGGCGCCCGGCAGGAGGCCGATCGGCGTCAGCGCGCCGACCAGCGCACCGGTGCCGGCGCCGATGCCGCCGCCGGTGACGGCGCGTTGGCCCCAGGTCTCGCCGCAGGCGGCGAGGGCCAGGGTCATGGCGGAAAGGGCGATGAACTTCAGCATGTCTTTGACTCCCTGCGCTCTGTGGCGCCTCTATATGTTGGCAAAGGGTCCCACAAATGCTCCGCCGGTGCTGTGGCCTATCTGTGACCGCGCTGCTGGTCCTGGCAGCCCTGCTGCCCGCCGCTTTGCGGCCGGCGCGCGCCCAGACCGTGGGCGGCTTCGACTATGCCCCGCAGTACGATTTCTTCGAGTTCTGGGCGGCGACCGACGGCCGGCAGTTCCGGGTGATCTTCGCCGGCAATCCGTTCCCGGCGCTGCCGGTCGAGGAGGTCAAGCGGCGGCTGCTGCCGGTGATGCAGGCCAACAAGCCGCGGCCGGCGCTCACCTTCACCTACGCCGCACCTCCCGATTTGCTCCACGGGCCGCAGCACCCCGACTACCGGCTGGTGCTGGTGTTCGATCCCGCCAACGACCTGACGGCCGCCCGCGTCTGCGCCGGCCAGGCCTTCTTCAGGCCGCCGACACCCGGCCGTGTCTACGTCTTCGGCATCTACTGCCGCAACGACCTCGCCCTGTCGCAGACCACCGCCTGGACCGAGGCGGGTGGGCCCGACGATCCGCGGGTCGGCCGGATGTTCGCGCTCCTGTTCCTCACCCTGTTCGACGACCGGCGCTGGCAGCGCTATCCCTTCAATCCGTGGTTTGTCCGCTGACCGATCCGGCGTAGGAGAGGAGGTCCATCGGGGGAGAAGCCGTGAACGACGACGTGGAGATCTGGCTGCTGTTCGCGCCGTTCTGGATCCTGGGTATCGCGGCGCTGGCCGGCGTCGTCTGGCACATGATCCATCTCGGCATCGTCAACGCCCGCGCCCAGGCGGCCGGCCACATCCGCAAGACCTCGTTCTTCTCGCGCAAGCTCGCCTATCGCGAGCTGACCGATCGGGGCCGCCATCATTTCCGCCGCGTCTGGATCTTCATGGCGGGCATGGTGGGCGTCCTGGCGCTCGGCATGGTGGCGGTGCTGATCCGGTCTGTCTGGAAAGGCTGACGCCGGCGATGGAGGTGATCCGCAGCCGCCTGCACCGCCGTGCCCTGCGCCGTATCGCCTACGTGCGGCGCAACCGCTGCAGCGTCCTGGTCGCCGCGCTCTGCCTGCTGATCCTCGTCCATCCGCTGCTCGCCCGCTCGTCGGTGGGCGTCGTGTCGGTCACCGCCGGCCTGCTGGCCGTCCTGGTGCTCGCGGCGTGGGCGCTGCGCGTGCGCCGTACGACGATCTGGGCGGCGGGGCTGCTCGCCTTCCTGTCGCTCGACGCTGTGGTCGCCCATCGCCTGGGCGAGACCTGGCTGGGGCCGGTGGCGCTGGCCGCGACGGCGGCCCTGCTGGCGCTCGTCACGATCGCGCTGCTGCTCTATGTGCTCGACCGCAAGCCGATCACCACCGACAAGGTGTTCGGCGCGGTGGCCGCCTGCATGCTGATCGCGTTCTCCTTCGCCACCCTGTTCGGGTTGCTGCAGCGCTTCGAGCCCGACGCCTTCAACGCCGCCGTGGCGCATGGCGGGGACGGCCGGCTCAACTGGTCCGACCTGATGTACTTCTCGTTCACCGTGCTGACCTCGACCGGATTCGGCGAGATCACGCCCGCCACCCACATGGCGCGCGCCCTGATCGTGATCGAGCAGGTGCTGGGTGTGATGTATGTCGCCTTCCTGATCGCAAGGCTCGCCAACATGTATGGGATGTCGCCCAATCGCCGCTGACCTGTCCCTGGAAGTGGGCGAACCGTCGATTTCCATCTGGCGGTGGCAGCGACCGGCCGCCGCGGGCGGCCCCGCGACAGCGACCGTCCGGGCGGTATACTGGCCGGCAAAGCACAAGGGGAAATGCCATGACCATCGCGGCTGAGGCTGCGCGTCCCGGCGACGCGCCGACGATCGGCAACGTCGAGCGCTGGGAGGTCGTCGTCATCGGCGCCGGGCTTTCCGGCATGTACCAGCTCCTGAAGCTGCGCCAGATGGGCTTCAAGGCCCGCGTCTACGAGGCCGGCAGCGACGTCGGCGGCACCTGGTACTGGAACCGCTATCCCGGCTGCCGCTTCGATTCCGAGAGCTGGACCTACGGCTTCTCCTTCTCGCCCGAGGTGCTGAAGGAGTGGAGCTGGTCCGAGCATTTCTCCGGCCAGCCCGACAACCTGCGCTACTGCAACTTCCTCGCCGACAAGTTCGACCTGCGCCGCGACATCACCTTCAACGCCCGCGTCAAGGCCGCGCGCTGGCACGACGCCGCCGGCGAATGGGAGCTGGTCTTCGAGGATGGAAGCCGCGCCCGCGCCCGCTTCCTGATCACCGCGGTCGGCCCGCTCTCGGCGCCGACCATGCCGACGATCGCGGGCGCCTCCGATTTCAAGGGCGAGTGCTATCACACCGGCCTGTGGCCGCATCATCCCGTGACCTTCGCCAACAAGCGCGTCGCCGTGATCGGCACCGGCGCGTCCGGAGTGCAGGCCATCACCGAGATCGCCAAGACGGTGGGTCACCTCACCGTGTTCCAGCGCACGCCCAACTGGTGCACGCCGCTGCGCAACAGCAGGATTTCGCCGGAGGAGATGGAGAAGATCCGCGCCCGCTACGACGAGATCTTCACGCGCTGCCGCGAGACCTGGGGCTGCTTCATCCACACCGCCGATCCGCGCCACGCCATGGATCTCTCGGCCGAGGAGCGCGAGGCCTTCTTCGAGCAGCTCTACGCCCTGCCGGGCTTCGCCTTCTGGCAGGGCAATTTCCGCGACGCGCTGACCGACAAGGCGGCCAACGATGCGCTCACCGCGTTCGTGATCGGGAAGATCCGCGCCCGCGTGAAGGACCAGAAGGTGGCGGACAAGCTGATCCCCACCAACCACGGCTACGGCACGCGCCGCGTGCCGCTCGAGAGCGGCTACTACGAGGTCTACAACCAGCCCAACGTGAATCTCGTCGACCTGCGCGAGACGCCGATCGAGCGCATCGATGCGACGGGCATCAGGACCACGGACGCGCACTACGATTTCGACATGATCATCTTCGCCACCGGCTTCGACGCCATCACCGGCGCCTTCGACCGCATCGACATCGAGGGGCGCTCCGGCCGCAAGCTCCGGGACAAGTGGGCCGACGGCCCGCACACCTATCTCGGGCTCAACATCGAGGGCTTCCCCAACATGCTCACCCTGGTCGGCCCGCACAACGCGGCGACCTTCTGCAACATCCCGCGCTGCATCGAGCAGAACGTCGATTTCGTGACGACGCTGCTCGACCACATGCGCAAGGAGGGCCTGGCGCGCGTCGAGGCGACGCAAGAGGCCGAGGAGGAATGGACCGCCCACGTCCACGAGACCGGCTCGAAGCTCCTGGCCATGCAGGTCGATTCCTGGATGACCGGCGTCAACAAGAACGTCACCGGCCGCCAGAAGCGCGTCTTCATGGCCTATGCCGGCGGCGCCCCCAAGTACCGCCAGAAGTGCGAGGAGATCGTCGCCAACGGCTACGAGGGGTTCCGGCTGACCTGAGCCGGCGCACGGCGGGACGCATTGCGCCACGAAATGTGACTTGAACGCCGGCCCGGCACTGGTGTTATGGCGTTCGTCGACGCCGTCCCACCCCCAATCCGGGAGCCCGTGGCCTTCTTGGCTGCCTTTCGGAAGCGCCAAAGGAATCCGGTTTGATGGATACCGCTGCCGTCCCGGCCGAAGCGAAGCCTCGTGTCGCATTGATGTCGGTCGCCCACGCGGTCCCGCCGCACCGGGTGCTGCAGTCCGACGCCGAGGCCGCGGCGCGCGACGTCTTCGGCCACCGCTATGGCTCTTTCGAATACATGGCGCCGGTGTTCACCAATGCCGGCATCGACTCCCGCCACACGATAAAGCCGATCGACTGGTACCTGACCGACCATGACTGGCCCGACCGCAACGCCGCCTATCTCGAGGGCGCGCTGGATCTCTTCGTCGACGCCGCGGGCCGCGCCCTGGCGGCCGCCGGCTGCCACGCAAGCGACGTCGACACCATCGTGACTGTGTCGTCGACCGGCATCGCCACGCCCAGCCTCGAAGCGCGCGCCGCCGGGCGCATGGGCTTCCGCGCCGACGTCGAGCGGGTGCCGGTGTTCGGGCTGGGCTGCGCCGGCGGCGTGTCGGGGCTGGCCCTGGCCGGGCGTCTCGCCGCGGCGCGGCCGGGCTCGACCGTCCTGCTGGTCGTGATCGAGATCTGCAGCGCCGCCGTCCGCATGGACCGGCTCACCCCCGCCAACATCGTCGCCACGGCGCTGTTCGGCGACGGCGCCGCGGCCTGCGTCGTGCGGGCGGGCGAGGGCGGCGTCGCCCGCATCGAGGGCGCCGGCGAGCATCTGTGGCCCGACACGCTCGACATCATGGGATGGGCGGTCGATCCCACCGGCTTCGGCGTGATCTTCGACCGCTCCATTCCGCCCTTCGCCGAGCGCGAGGTCGGGCCGGCGGTCGACGGCATCCTGTCCCGCATCGGCATCGCGCGCGGCTCGGTCGACCGCTTCGTCTGCCATCCCGGCGGCACCAAGGTGATCGCCGCACTCGAGGCGACGCTGCATCTCGACCAGGGCGCGCTCGACCACGAGCGCGACGTGCTGCGGCGGTTCGGCAACATGTCGGCGCCGACCGTGCTGTTCGTGCTCGAGCGCCTGGCCGGCGCCGGCCTGCCGCCGCGCTCCGTGCTGATGGCGCTCGGCCCGGGTTTCACCTGCAGCTGCCTGTCGCTCGCGCGGGCGGCCTGAGCGGAGCGGCATGAGCACGGTGGCATGACCGTGGCGGCGCTGATCCTGGGCCTGGTCACCCTGCAGCGCCTGGGCGAGCTGGTCCTCGCCCGGCGCAACACGGCGCGCCTCCTGGCCGAGGGCGCGCACGAGGCCGGCGCCGGCCACTACCCGCTGATCGTGGCGCTGCATGCCGCCTGGCTCGCGGGCCTCTGGTATGTCGCCGTCTCCCGTCCGGTCGACGTGAGCTGGAGCTGGCTTGTCCTGTTCGTCGTCCTGCAGCTGGGGCGCGTCTGGGTGATCGCGAGCCTCGGCCGGCGCTGGACGACACGCATCGTCGTCCTGCCCGGCGCGCCGCTGGTGCGGCGTGGTCCCTACCGCTTCGTCGCCCATCCGAACTACTGGGTGGTCGCGGGCGAAATCCTGGTGCTGCCGCTCGCCTTCGGCCTGCCCTGGTACGGGCTCGTCTTCTCCGTCCTCAACGCCGCGGTGCTGTGGATCCGCATTCGCGCCGAAGCGGCGGCGTTGCGGCCGTGATCGCCGCGCGCCCCGAACGTCCCGCCGAACAGGCCGGCGAACGTCCCGCCGCCAGCCTCGCCGTCTGGCTCGGCTTCGGCGCCATGACGATCGGCATGTTCATGGCCGTGCTCGACATCCAGATCGTCGTGACGTCGCTGCCCAACATCGGCAACGCGCTCGCCATCGCGCCCGACCGCATGAGCTGGGTGCAGACCGCCTACCTGATCGCCGAAGTCATCGCCATCCCGCTGACCGGCCTGCTGACGCGGGCGCTCAGCCTGCGCGTGCTGTTCGCGGGTGCCCTGACCCTGTTCACGGCGGCGTCGGTCGGCTGCGCGGCGAGCGACGGCTTCGCGAGCCTGATCGTCGCGCGGGTCGTCCAGGGCTTCGCCGGCGGCGTGCTGATCCCGTCGGTGTTCACCGCCGTGTTCCTGCTGTTTCCCGCCCGCCAGCACGGCGTCGCCACGACGCTCGCCGGCGTGATGGCCGTGCTGGCGCCGACGGTCGGCCCGCTGGTCGGCGGCTGGATCACGCAGACCTTCTCGTGGCACTGGCTGTTCCTGGTCAACGTGGCGCCGGGCATCGCCGCCGTCGCGGTGGCGGCATGGTTCCTGCCGCGCGAGGCGGGCGAGTACAGCCACGCCCGCACCGTCGATCTCGCGGGCCTCCTGCTGATGGCCGCGGCGCTGGCCGCTCTCGAGATCGGCCTCAAGGACGCGCCGCGCCACGGCTGGGACTCGGCCCGCGTGCTCGGCCTGCTCGCGGCCTGCCTGCTGTGCGGCACCGCCTTCGTGCGCCGCAGCCTGCGGCGCGGCCAGCCGGTGGTCGAATTGCGGGCGCTGCTCGACCGCAACTTCGCAGCCGGCTGCGGCCTCAGCTTCACGCTCGGCATCGCGCTCTACGGCTCGGTCTATCTGATGCCGGTGTTCCTGGGCTTCGTGCGCGAGTACGGGCCGCTCGACATCGGCCGCATCATGCTGGTCACCGGACTCGCCCAGCTCGTGGCGGCACCCATCGCCGTCGAGCTCGAGCGCCGCATCGACGGCCGCCTGCTGACGGCGGGCGGTTTCGCGCTGTTCGCCCTGGGGCTCGGCTGGAGCGCCTTCCAGACCCGCGAGACCGACTTCGACGAGATGCTGGTGCCGCAGATCCTGCGCGGCTCGGCCATCATGTTCTGCCTGCTGCCGCCGACCCGGCTGGCGCTCGGCCACTTCCCGCCCGACCGCGTCGCCGATGCCAGCGGCCTGTTCAACCTGATGCGCAACCTGGGCGGCGCGATCGGGCTCGCCCTGATCGACACCATCCTCTACGGGCGCGCGCCGATGCACGGCGAGGCGCTGGCCGCCCGCCTGAAGCGCGGCGATCTCAGTGTGGCGCCGCTGCTCGATCTGCCCGAGGAGACGGTGGCGAGCGCGCCGACCCGCGTGATCGACGCCACCGTCATCGAGATGGTGCGCCCGCTGGTCGAGCGCGCCGCCCTGGTGCAGGCCGTCAACGAGGCGTGGGCCATGCTGGCGGCCGTCGCGGCGCTGTCGGTGCTGGCGATTCCGCTGATCTCTGCCGCGCCGTCGCGGGACGGGCACGAGGGGGGCAAATTGTCATCCTGAGTCGCGCGGGGTAGTCCCCGCGCTGAAGCGAAGGATCCTTCGGCTGTGCCTCAGGATGACAGAGGCCCGCCCTGCACCGCGGGCCTTCGCCGCGTCAGGCCGGCAGGCGCCGGTCGTAGTCGGCCTTCAGCCGGCTCCAGCCGTCCCAAAACGGCTCCGTCTTCGTGCCGCTCATCCGCGCGACCAGGATGTCGAGATGCATGTGCCAGCCGGGGCCGACCATCAGCAGGGTCGGGCGGTCGGCCAGGCGGCGATGGATCACGGTCAGCAGCACCTTGCCGTCGCGGGGCGCCAGCTCGAACGTAACGTCGCCGCTCTCGCCCCAGGCGATCACCAGCTTGCGCGGCGCCTCGAGCGCGATGATGCGGCTCTTCATCCGGTGCTCCTCGCCGAAGCCCTCGGGCCGCCGGCCGGGCGGGTCGGTGAGCTCGTCGTTGCGCCACACGAACTCGAAGGGCGCGCCGGCTTTCAGCTCCATCTCGCCGGCGGCCAGCCACTGGCGGCGCAGGTCGCTTTTCGTGAGGAAGTCCCAGACCCGCTCGATCGGGCCGGGCAGCAGGCGCTGGATCCTGAGCGTCGTGGGCTCGGTCAGCACGCCATGGGCGTCGAGGGTCGCGTGGTCGGTCATCGTTCGTCTCCTGTGCGGGTTGGGGATCGGGTTGGCTCCTCCTTGCGGAGCAGCCGTTCGAGCACCGCGAGACATTCGGTCCAGAAGCGCTCGCGGCAGCCCGGCCGCCGGCGGGACTCGTCGGGCGAGAGGGCGAAGAGCCCTCCGGGCCGACCCGCCGGGCGTTGGTGTAGTTCAACCATATGGTTGAATATAGAGCCGCCTTCGAGAAAGTCAACCATTCGGTTTAATGAGGAGCCGCGAACGACCGATCGGTTGCGGTCGATCGCGTTCGGACCCACTGTCATCCTGAGCGAAGCGAAGGATGTCTCGGACATGAGGGACGGCGTTCTGCACCGGCTGGTCAAGGAGTTGTGAGATGGAAAAGAAGCTCTTCACCGACCTCGTCACGAGCCTCAATGAGGCAGCCGCCATCTCCAAGGGCAGAGCCCGGCCTTCGCGGCAGTTCAAGGTCGCGGCGCCCAACGCCAAGGGCGTACGCGAACGCATCGGCCTCAGCCAGAGCGAGTTCGCCCGCGTGATGCGCGTCAGCGTCCGGACGCTGCAGAACTGGGAACAGAAGCGCTGCGTGCCGACCGGTCCGGCCGCCGCCCTGCTCAAGATCGTGGCCACCGCTCCCGACGTGGCACTGAAGGCGCTTCACCGGTAGCGGCCTGGCCCAACCTCTGGTGGTCTCCGGCCGTCGTCTGCCAGCATTTTGCTGGCATTTCCGGCTTCCCTGATTTTTCTTTCCGGAGGAGTTGCAGGTTCAGCAGGAATCTGGTAAGAAAAAGCCTACGCTGGCGCTTCGTACGTGCGCCACCCGTCCGACCCAGCGGCCCGCTCCGCCCCTTGTAATCAAGGGGCCTTCGAGCGGGCTTTTTTGTGCCCGAATCACGAGGATTCCCATGTCCAGGACCGTCCGCTCCGATGCGGCGCTGCCGCCGCGCGCCGTCGCCGAATTCTTCCGCCTGTTCGCGGCCACCGGCTCGGTGAGCTTCGCCGCCGACCGCACCGGGCTGTCGCGCAGCGTGCTCTACCGCCGCAAGCGCAACGACCCTGCCTTCGCCAAACGCTGGGCGGAAGCCCAGGAACTGGGGGTTGCCCGGGTGCGCGACGAGGTCTTCCGCCGTGCCGTCGTCGGCGTGAAACGGCCGGTGTTCCACGGCGGCGTGAAGATCGGCAAGGTCCGGCACTACGACAACCGCCTCCTGTGGTCGCTGTTGAAGTCGCACGAGCCGGAGACCTACGGCGCCAAACGTCCGCAGGCGCTCGGCGGCGCACCGGTCGATCTCGCCCGCCGCCTCGATGCGGCCGACGAACGCGTCGCCAAATACGAGGCCGAGCTGCGCGAGGCGGCGAAGCTCAAGAATTCATGACGCCGGGGGCGCGCCACTCCAGCGCTTGTAACCAAGCGCCTTGAGTCACGCGCCCCGGCCCAGCCAGCTCATGAGGAATTTTCCATGCTCGATCAAGTCTACTCACCTGCCCGTGACCAGGAACGCGCGATCGGCCTGGCGCGGCGCTATCGCAAGGACCCGCTGGCTTTCGTGCTCGGGGCCTTTCCGTGGGGCCAGCCGGGCACGCCGCTTGCCCGCTTCGGCGGCCCCGAGCCGTGGCAGACGAAGCTGCTGGCCGACCTGCGCGACGATCTCGTGCTTGGCCGCTCGCCGGTCAGGATCGCCGTCGCCTCGGGGCATGGCGTCGGCAAGTCGGCGCTGGTGGCGTGGCTGGTGCTGTGGGCGCTCGCGACCCAGCCCGGCACCCGCGGCGTCGTCACCGCCAACACCGAGACGCAGTTGCGCACCAAGACCTGGGCCGAGCTCGCCAAGTGGCACGACCTCTCGATCTGCAGCGACTGGCTCGCCTACTCGGCGACCGCCATCGCGTCGGCGGAGGAGGGCAAGGCGGCGGGCTGGCGGGTCGATCTCGTGCCGTGGTCGGCGCACAACGCCGAGGCTTTCGCCGGCCTGCACAACCAGGGCGGCCGCCTGCTGCTGGTGTTCGACGAGGCGTCGGCGATCCCCGAGTCGATCTGGGAGACCGCGGAAGGCGCGCTGACCGATGCCGGCACCGAGATCGTCTGGCTGGCCTTCGGGAATCCGACGCGCAACGGCGGCCGCTTCCACGATTGCTTCGGCAAGTTCCGCGAACGCTGGCGCACCCGGCATGTCGATGCGCGCGAGGTCTCCTTCATCAACAAGGCGCAGATCGCCGAATGGGTGCGCGACTACGGCGAGGATTCGGATTTCGTGCGCGTCCGCGTGCGCGGCACCTTCCCGCGCGCCGGCGCCCTGCAGTTCATCGACGGCGAGACGGTGCGTGCCGCCATGACCCGCGAGCTGCCGCCCTCGGCCTACGATCCCGTCGTGATGGGGGTCGACGTCGCCCGCTTCGGCGACGACCGCAGCGTCATCTTCATCCGCAAGGGTCGCGACGGCCGCTCGTGGCCCGTCGAGAAGCTGAAGGGGCTCGACCTGATGCAGCTCGCCGGCATCGTCTGCCAGCGTGCCGCCGCGGTAAACGCCCGCGCCGTGTTCGTCGACGAGGGCGGCATCGGCGCGGGCGTCGTCGACCGCCTGCGCCAGCTCGGCGTGCCGGGCGTGCACGGCATCAACTTCGGCTCCCGGCCCGGCGGCTGGACGCCGGAGGGCCAGACGCCGCTCTACGCCAACAAGCGCGCCGAGATGTGGGGCATGGCCAAGCGCTGGCTCGACGGCGGCGCCCTGCCCGACGATCCCGAGCTGGCGCAGGACCTGACCGGCATCGAGTTCGGCTACGACGCCCGCAGCGCCATCCAGCTCGAGCGCAAGCAGGACATGAAGAAGCGCGGCCTGCTGTCGCCCGACATCGGCGACGCCTTCGCGCTCACCTTCGCCTGGCCGCTCAACCCGGACTTCGACTACCGCTGGCACGATTCGCCAGGGCAGGTGCGCTTCCTCGAGGACTGCGACGCGTACGACCCGTTCCACGATCTTTGAGCGGTAAGGTCCACTACACTCGAAAGAGATCGGCGATCTCGTCGCTGGAAAGTCGAAACTCATGGCGCTTGAGTGGCGAATTCTGGCAAGCCACGTCGACGGTCATTTCAAGGCTGGCTTCACGCATTGGCTTAAGCTGGTCGCACGATACGATATGCTGGTCCGCCGCGCTGATCGATCGAGTTGGTCTATGGAGATGATAGACAAGACTGAAAACGACCAGTCTCTGACCGGGATGGATGACGGTGTCGGCACTCCCAGAAAATGTCCGAAGCTGTCCGGGGGGGTGATTGCCTCAGCGCGAAATGCCCATTGTCGTTTACGCCATAAGCGTTGACCAATCCGCCCACAAGCCTTGCGATCTCAACAAAGGGAAATCGCGCTGTTACCAGGGAGACATTCATCAGCGGGAAATCGATCAGACCGCGTTCGATGTCTCCCGCGCCGCCGCTATTTCTGGTCGTCAACTTTCCAAACTCCAGCTTGGCCGACGTCATTCTGTTGAACGCGTCCTCGACGTCGAAATGCTCCATCTGAACGGTGTTCGAGCCGCTGCGTTTGTAGTAGCGCTTGTCTCCGGCAGCCTCGCTTCGATGGGGGCGCCGCTCGGACCGGCCTACGGATACGAGTAGTACTCCTTTGTCCGGCTGCGCAGGGTTCTCGATAAAGTCGACAGTCACGTCTTCGAGTCGTGGCATTGCCAGATTCGGGATGTTCGTCTTCACGTCGGACGCAAATCGACGAATTCCGCTGATTTCGTTGACCGCGGATGCTTCGTCTACGCCGGCGACTGTACGGCAGTCTACGCCGAACACGGCAAGGCCGCCCATGGAGTTTGCGAAGGCAGTCAGTGTCTGGGCAAGAATTTCGCGATCCTTCTTGTCGGCAGCGCCATGGGAAGGATCGACCTTGTTCTTAAAGTCGAGATCGACCGTTTCCTGCTCGGCTCTGGCGACAAGCGCTTGGATTTCTGTCCAGCCATTTTGGGGGATCATTTCGTGAAGGGGGTGCCTGTAAGACATTGGTGATTGCCATCGTCGCCTAGCGTGCGTTGGCGGCCAAGAGATCATCCGCTTTGGTGCGCCGTCTCGCGCTCACGCTGACGTTCACCCGGCGATCGAACTTGTTGAGGATCGCCACCAGACGATCGATCGTGAAGCGATCAAGCTTCATGCGGCGGATCCTGGAGAAATCGGCGGCGGCTATCCCGGTCAGCTCCTTGGCGGCGCGGACGGTCAATTCGCGGACATCCAATGCGATGATGATCTGGGCCGCGAGGATTGCCTTGATCTGCTCGACATCGGCATTCGGGTGGCCGAGGTCGCGAAAAACGTTTCCGCTGCCGTGAACGATTGCCAGTTTTCTCTTCATCGCAGCATCTCCTTCAATCGCTTGAGCCGATCGTGGATCAGGTCGATCTCGTGTTTCGGTGTCTTGATCCCGGTCCTCGACTTCTTCTGAAAGGCATGAAGAACCCAGAGCGCATAGCCGACCTGAACGGCGTAGACCGTGCGGAAGGCATCGCCCCGGTGCTTCAGGGCCACCTCGAAGACGCCCGAGCCGAAGCCCTTCATCGGCTTGGCGACATCCGCCTTGCCGCCTTCGGCGGCGACCACCAAGGCACGCAGAATCTCGGTCTGTGCGCCTTCGGGGAAGTCCTGGAAATCCCGCAGGGCAGCCTTGATCCACGAGATCGGGCGCGTCCTCAGGGCCATCAGCAGACTATTGTCAAATATGACAACATTGTCAACGCAACTTCGGCCTCTCAATCATGAAAGGAGCAACCATGTACGACTTGGACCAGGCTACAGCCGCCTTCCTCGAAAACGAGAAACTCGAGCAGATGCAGGCCTATCTGGGACGTGGCCGGCGCTATGCCGCGCTGGCCCCGGCCGATCTGGAGGCGCGCTGGGTGGCGGCCTTTCGCGACTTCGCCGCCGACATCGGCGACGACGAGGATCTCGTCCGGATGTTCGATCTCGAGGCCGAGTACCGGCTGCGCGGCCTCGACCTGCCCGAGCGGCTCGTCGCCGCCGAGCAGGCGGCATTCGGCCGCGACATGGAAGCCTGGGCGGCCGAGGATCCCGACGGGTGGGATCGCATGGCCGATGAGATGATCGACGACATCGCCCGGTTCACCGTCGATGCGGTCGAACGTGCGAAGAGCTGACGGCGGTGCGGCACAGGTCCGCGATTCGGGCGCGTGCCGCGGCGGTCGCGGCACTGTCTCGCGCCTTCGGCCAAGCCGTTGCGGTCGCGGTGCTTTTCGCCCGCCGCGGCACAGGCAGTGGCACGGCTGGACGGCGGCAGCGGCACATTCCGTGTGCCGCTGCCGCGCCTCAAATCACCCGCTGCGTGCGCGCGAACGCCATGTAGAGCTCGTGGGCGCGGGCGGCGATCGGGCCGGGCTGCAGGTCGCGGCTCTCGTAGCGGCTGACCGGCTGGACCTTGCCGGCGTTGCCGGTGGTGAACAGCTCGTCGGCGTCCTCGAGCTCGGCCGGCCGCACGGTGCGCTCCTCGACGGTGATGCCGGCGGTGCGCAGCAGCCTGATGGTGCGGTTGCGCGTGATGCCGGCGAGGAAGGAGCCGTTGGGGACGGGCGTCGCCACGGTGCCGTTGCGGGCCAGGAAGATGTTGGAGCTGCAGGTCTCCGCCACGTTGCCCAACGCGTCGAGCACGATGCCGTTGTTGAAGCCGCGCTTCAGCACCTCGGCGACGCCGCGCGCGGAGTTGGGGTAGAGGCAGCTTGCCTTGGCGTCGGTCGGCGCGCTTTCGGGCGTCGGCCGGCGGATCGAGCGGCAGAGGCCGAGCGTCAGCGGCGTGCCGGCGCGCATCGGCGAGACGTAGGTGCAGAGCAGGAACTGGGTCGAGTCGGGGTCGACCGAGATCGGGCCCTGGCCGCCCTTGCCGGCCCAGAACATCGGCCGCACGTAGAGCTCGGCCTTGGGCCCGAAGCGGCGCACGCTCTCGTGCATCAGCTTCAGAATCTCCTCGGGGGTCTTGCTGGGGTTGAGGCCGATCGCGCGGGCCGACCGCACGACGCGTTCCGCATGGAGGTCGAGGTCGGGGCCGCAGCCCTCGAAGGCGCGGCCGCCGTCGAATACCATGGAGCCCAGCCAGAAGGCGTGGTCGCGCGGTCCCAGGATCGCCGGGTTGCCCTCGTGCCAGGTGCCGTTCCAGTAGGTGAGCGTGTCCATTTCTTCCTCGTCCGTCTCTCGAAGCGGGCGGACATAGCAGACGATGGGCGGCACGGCCATCCTGGCCCCCTCGCTTCTGGCCCTGGGTGCGGCATTCTGCTTCGCCCTGGCGCTGATCCTGACCCAGTACGGCCTGCGCACCATGCCGTCCTGGCGCTCGCCGCTCTATTCCATCGGCGGCGCCCTGGCGGTCGCCTGGGTGGCCGCCTTGCTGTTCGTCGACTGGAAGGGATTCCGGCCGGAGGCGGCGCTGATCTTCGCCGCCGTCGGCTGCATCTTCCCGGTGGTCGTGTCGATCCTGGCGGTCCGCGCCAACGAGGCGCTGGGCCCCGCCGTCTCGGGCGCGGTGGGCAACGTGACGCCGATCTTCGCCGTGCTGGGCGCCGTGCTGTTCCTCGGCGAGCGGCTGGGCCTGCTGCAGCTCATGGGGCTCTGGATGGTGGTGGGCGGCGTGGCGCTGCTCGCCCTGCGCGGCGGCCCCTCGGCGACGAGGGCCGGCGGGCGGCACTGGTCGGTCTGGGTGCTGGGCCTGCCGCTCGCCGCGGCGTTCGTGCGTGGCGCGATCCAGCCCGCCATCAAGGCAGGCCTCGCGCTGTGGCCCGAGCCGCTGGCGGCGGCGGCGATCGGCTATGCCTTCTCGGCGGTCGTGATCCTGTCGCTGGTCGGCCGCCGCGCCTGGCGCGAGGGGCCGGCGGAGCGGAGCGGCCTCTTGTGGTTCCTGGGCGTCGGCCTGTGCAACGGCACGGCGACCTTTCTCCTCTATGCCGCGCTGGGGCTGGGCTCGATCACCGTGGTGGCGCCGCTGGTCGCGCTGTTCCCGCTGATGGCGGTGGTGATGGGCTACTTTCTCCTGCGCAGCGAGCGGCTGCATGCGATCGGCCTGCTCGGCATCGTGGTGAGCGTCGTCGGCGTGATTGTGCTGTTGGCCGGCCGCTGACCGGCTATCATCCACGGCAAGAAACCACGGGAAGGAAACGACATCGTGCCGCTTCGCGCTGACCGCTTCGGGCTGTCCGTGGCCCTCGCCACGCCCTTTGCCGAGGACCGTTCGATCGACCTGCCGCGCCTCGTCGCGCACGGCCGCCAGTCGCTGGCCGACGGCTGCACCAGCCTCACGCTGTTCGGCACGACCGGCGAGGGCGCCTCGCTCGGCGTCAACGAGCGCAACCGCGCACTGGGCGCCGTGGTGGGCGCCGGCGTCGATCCGGGCCGGCAGCTCGTGGTTGGCATCGCCGCCGCCTCGGTCGAGGAGGCGATCGCCCAGGGCCGCGCCGGGCTGATGCTGGGCTGCCCGAGCTTCCTGTTGGCGCCGCCCTTCTACTTCAAGGGCGTCGGCGACGAGGGCCTGTTCGACTGGTTCGCGGCCGTGCTGAACGGGCTCGGGCCCCGGGCAAGCAACGTCATCGTCTATCACATCCCGCAGGTCACCTCGGTCGGCCTGTCGATCGACCTGGTCGACCGCCTCAAGAAGGCGTTCCCCGCGCAGGTGAAGGGCGTCAAGGATTCGTCGGGCGACTGGGCCAACGCCGAGGCGCTGCTGAAGCGGCACGGCGACCTGCACATCCTGATCGGCGACGAGCGCCTGCTCGCCCGGGCGATGACGCTGGGCGCCTCGGGCGCCATCACGGGGATGGCCAACGTCGCGCCCGACCTGATGCTGCCGCTGCTCGACGGCGTCGGGGAGCCGCGCGTCGATGCCATGGTCGAGGCCGTGCTGGCCCATCCTGTGACCGCCGCCGTGAAGGCGCTGGTCGGCCAGCGCCGCAAGGAGCCCGCCGCGTGGAGCCGCATGCGCGCGCCGCTCAGGTCGCTCGAACAGGCGGAGTGCGTCGCGCTCTTCGCCGCCGTCGATGCCATCCGCGCCCGGCGCGCCGCCTGATTTCGAAGGAGTCCGCAATGGCCGCACCGCTCACCATCCGGCTGCATCCCGCCGACAATGTCGTCGTGGCGCGGATGGACATCCTGCCCGGCACCAGGGTCGAGGGCGAGGTCGCGACCGCGAGCCGCATCCCGGCCGGTCACAAGATTCTCACAAGGGCCACCGCCAGGGGCGAGCCGCTGCGCAAGTACAATCAGGTCATCGGCTTCGCCACCGAGGATCTGGCGCCCGGCACGCATGTGCACACGCACAACTGCGCCATGGGCGACTTCGAGCGCGACTATGCCTTCTGCGCCGACGCCCATCCGACGGACCGCGTTACGCCACCCGCGACCTTCCAGGGCTATCGCCGCGGCGATGGCCGCGCTGCGACGCGCAACTACATCGGCATCGTGACGACGGTGAACTGCTCGGCCGCAACCAGCCGCATGATCGCGTCCCGGCTCGAGCCGCTGCTGGCCGGCTATCCCAACATAGACGGCGTCGTGCCGCTGACGCATGGCGGCGGCTGCGGCATGGCGGCGTCGGGCCTCGAGATGGACGTGCTGCGCCGCACCCTGGGCGGCTACATCCGCCATCCCAACATGGCGGCCGTCGTGGTCCTGGGACTCGGCTGCGAGGCCAACCAGGTCGCGGGCCTGATGAATGCCGAGGGCCTGAAGGAAGGCCCGAAGCTGATCCCGATGACGATCCAGGACGAGGGCGGCGTCGCCAGGACCGTGGGCCGCGCGGTCGGCTTCCTCAAGGAGCTGCTGCCCGAGGCCAACGACGTGAAGCGCGAGGCGATTCCGGCCGGCGAGCTGATCCTCGCGCTGCAGTGCGGCGGCTCGGACGGCTATTCCGGCATCTCGGCCAACCCCGCCCTCGGCGCCGCCGTCGATCTGCTGGTGCGGCACGGCGGTACGGCCGTGCTGTCGGAGACGCCGGAGATCTACGGTGCGGAGCACCTGCTGACCCGCCGCGCCGTCAGCAGGGAGGTCGGCGAAAAGATCGTTGAGCGCATCCGCTGGTGGGAGGACCATTGCGCCCGCACCGGCGGCGAGATGAACAACAACCCGTCGCCCGGCAACAAGGCGGGCGGCCTCACGACCATCCTCGAGAAATCCCTGGGTGCAGTTGCGAAGGGCGGCACGACCAATCTGGTCGACGTGTACAAATATGCAGAGCTGATCACCGCAAAAGGGTTCGTCTACATGGACTCGCCCGGCTACGACCCGGTGTCCGCCACGGGGCAGGTGGCCGGCGGTGCCAATGTCTTGTGCTTCACGACCGGCCGGGGCAGCGTGTTCGGTTGTAAACCCACCCCGTCGCTCAAGCTTGCCACGAATACCTCCCTCTACCGGCGCATGACTGACGACATGGACATCAATTGCGGGACCATCGTCGACGGGGAGGAGACCATTCAGGAGAGCGGCCGGCGCATCTTCGACCTTATTCTCGCCACGGCCTCGGGCCAGAAAACCAAATCGGAAGCTTTGGGTATCGGGGACGACGAGTTCGAGCCATGGAAGATCGGGGCAACAATGTGATCGAGCGTCGGGAGCCAACTTGACTTCGCGGCGTTACTCACCCATATGCGGCTTACGACTACGAACTTGGCCTTGCTTTGGCGGCCCAGCCCACAGCGGCCACGGACTTCCCCCACGAGCTATCCCCCAAATTCTTCAGTTGTCGCAGACGGTTGCAGCGAGCGCTCCGTCGGCGCGCATGTGTGTGTGCTCGTCTAACAGCCTAGGAGAGAGACATGGCTACTGGCACGGTGAAGTGGTTCAACGCCACCAAGGGTTTCGGCTTCATCCAGCCGAGCGACGGCGGCAAGGACGTGTTCGTCCATATCAGCGCGGTCGAGCGTTCGGGCCTCAACGGCCTCAACGAAGGCCAGAAGATCAGCTACGAGATCGCCACCGAGCGTGGCCGTTCGGCAGCGGTCAACCTGAAGGCCGCCGACTGACGGCATGAGAATCGTCCCGCTCGTCGAGCGTCCCGACCTGGTCGCGCAAGTCGCGGCCTGGGGGTTCGCCGAGTGGGGCCATCTCAGTCCCGGCCAGACGCTGGAGAAGCGGACGGCCGGGATCCGGGGAAAGATGAACGTCGACCGCATCCCGGTCGCGTTCGTCGCCCTCGGCGAGGACCACGATATCGTCGGTACCGCCTCGCTCATCTTCGACGACCTCGAAGGCGATCCTCGCAACCCCTGGCTTGCGAGCGTCTTCGTCCCTCCCGAGCAGCGCAAGAAGGGCATCGCCTCGGCGCTCGTGCGCGCGGTCGAGGACAAGGCCCGCGCATTCGGCTATCCGCGCCTCTATCTCTTCACCACCTCCGCCACCTCGCTCTATGCGGGTCTCGGCTGGCAGGCGCTTGAGCGGCGGCATTATCGCGGCGAACATATCCAGGTGATGGATAAGGTCCTGTGAGGGCGCGCGCATGCCGGTCGATCTGCACTACCTGTCGCTCGACGAGGTCGCGCGGCGCCTGAAGGCGCGCGAGCTCTCGTCCGTCGAACTGACGCGATCGATGCTCGATCGCATCGCCAGGATCGATCGCAGGCTCCGGAGCTTCGCGACACTGACCGCTGACCGTGCGCTGGCCGACGCGGCGCGTCTCGACGCCGAGACCGCCTCGGGCACCTCGCGCGGCCCGCTGCACGGCGTGCCGGTCGCGGTCAAGGATCTGTGCAATACCGAGGGCGTCGCGACGGCCGCCGGCATGACGATCCACCGCAGCCATGTGCCGACGAAGGATGCGACGGTCGTGGCGCGCCTGAAGCGCGCCGGCGCGGTCATCCTGGGCAAGCTGCAGATGACCGAGGGCGCCTACGGCGTCCACCACCCTGCGGTCGCCGCGCCGGTCAATCCCTGGAACGCCGCCTACTGGCCCGGCGTCTCGTCGTCCGGCTCGGGCGTGGCGACCGCGGCGGGCCTGTGCTTTGCGTCGCTGGGCTCCGACACCGGCGGCTCGATCCGTTTTCCGTCCACGATGAACGGCCTCACCGGCCTGAAGCCCACGTGGGGGAGGGTGAGCAGGGCGGGCGTGTTCGCGCTCGCCGAATCGCTCGACCATGTCGGGCCGATGGCGCGCAGCGCGCGCGACGCCGCCGTGATGCTGGGCGTGATCGCCGGCGCCGATCCCGACGATCCCACCGCATCGCCCCGTCCCGTCGACGACTATGCCGGCGCGATCGATGCTGGCGTGACGGGCAAGCGGCTCGGCCTGCCCGGCAACCTGATCGGCCTGGACGCCGACTCGCGGCGCGCATTCGAGGGCGCAGCGGCGGTGCTGCGCGAAGCCGGTGCTGTGCCGGTGGACGTGACGCTGCCCGAGCTCGACGAGGCGGCAATGAAGTGGCTGCCAATGTGCGGCGTCGAGGCGGCGCTTGCTCACGAGGCGACCTTTCCGTCGCGGCGCGCGGAGTACGGGCCGGAGTTCGCCGCCCTGCTCGATCTCGGGCGCGGGCTTTCCGCGCTCGACCATGCGAGGCTGCTGCTGCTGCGCGCCCGCGTGAAGGGCGAGATCGAGCGCCTGCTCGACACCGTCGACCTGCTGCTGATGCCGGTCATGGGCGTGGCGGCGCCGTCGCTGGCATCGATGGCCATCCGCACGCCGGAGACGATCGCATCGCGCCTGCGCTACACGGCCCCTTTCGATCTGAGCGGCCATCCTACGCTCACCCTGCCGGGTGGCTCGACGGCGGACGGCGTGCCGGTCGGTTTCCAGATCGTCGGCCGCGCCTTCGACGAGGCGGGCATCCTCACGGCCGGCCATGCCTATCAACTGGCGACGCGCTGGCACTCGAGCGGCCGCCGATCGAAGCGGGCTGATTGGACGCAGAATCACCTTTCATTTATAGTGAATCTCCCGCTTCCAGAGTGCCTGCTGGCGCATGAGATTGCTTCACGACACGAACCTGCGCCTGCGTCCCAGCATCCTGACGCTGTTTGTCATCCTCACGGTGCCGGTGTTCTTCGCCATCGTGGCGGTGAACTACGTCTCCAACGAGAAGATCGCCCGCGCCAATGCCGACGAGCTGGTACGACGTTTCAACGTCGAGGCGATCGAGGACATCCAGTACGAGTTCGAGCCCATCAAATCGCTGGTGCGCAGTGCGGCGGCGATCGGCGCGGAGCAGCCCGACTTCTATGTAGGCAAGCGGTCGGTCAACTATCTGTTCAGCATCCTGCTGCACAGCAACAAGATCATCAGCGCCTATGTGGGTCTGAACGACGGCGCCTTTCGCCAGGCCCGGCAGATCGATCCCGCCTTCGAGGTCCAGGGCAAGATGCCGCCCCCCGGGACGCGCTATGCCGAGCGCTGGATCGATCGCCCGTCGAACGCGGCGCCGGTCGACCACTACGTCTTCGTCGACGCCGACCGCAGGGAGCTGGGCAGCTCCGAGCAGACGACATCCTACGATCCGCGGGCGCGGCTGTGGTACCGCACGGCGCTGCAGTCGGGGAAGCTGTCGGTCAGCGACGTCGACGTGTTCGCCACGCTCGGGCTGGTCGGCTTCACGGTCGGCGCGCCGTTCTTTGCCGACGGCAAGCTGTTGGGCGTGGCGGCCGCCGACATCACGCTCGACGGGTTCTCCAACTACCTCGCCGAGCGCAAGATCAGCCCCGGCACGCTGTCCTTCATCCTCGACCACCAGGGGCGCGTGATCGCCAATTCCGATCGGGCCAAGACCTACACCAGCCACGCCGGCCGCGTCGAGCTGCAGCACGTGACGACGCTCAGCGACGAGCTTCCCGCCGTGGCCTTCGGCGCCCGCCCGCGCGGCGAGGAGAAGACGTTCTCGTTCCACCACGGCGGCAGGGACTACATAGCGAGCCTCACGAGCCTGCCGCCGGCGTTCGGCAAGAGGTGGCAGCTGTTCGTCATCACGCCGCTCGCCGACTTCACCGGCGCGTTCGACGAGCACAACCGGCGGCTCTTCATGTTCGGCCTGCTGGCGATCGCCCTGCAGATCCTCATCATCTACTTCCTCTCCAGCGTCATCTCCGCGCCGCTGGAGCGGCTCGCGCTCAAAGTGACGAAGATCCAGGATCTCGAGGGCGAGAACCTTCCGCCGCTGCGCTCGCCAATCCGCGAAGTGGCGCTGCTCTCGCGCGCCATCGATACGCTCGACACGGCGGTGAAGTCTTTCGCCGCCTTCGTGCCGGTCGGCCTGGTGCGCCAGCTGCTCGATTCCGATCAGAAGCTCGAGCTGGGCGGCCATAGCCGATTCCTCACCATCTTCTTCTCCGATCTCGAGGCCTTCTCCTCGCTTTCGGAAGAGGTGCCCTCGCAGGAACTCCTGTTGCGCGTCTCCGCCTATCTCGAGGTCGTCACCCGGGCGGTCAACGAGGAGCAGGGCACCATCGACAAGTTCATCGGCGACGGCGTCATGGCCTTCTGGGGCGCACCGGCGCTGCTCGACGACCATGCCCGGAAGGCCTGCTTCGCCGCACTGCGCATCCGCGAGAGCATGAAGGCGCTGAACGCGCGCTGGGAGGCGGCCGGAATGAAGCCGCTCCGAATCCGTATCGGCATCCACAGCGATGCCGTGCTGGTCGGCAACATCGGCTCGAAAGAGCGCATGAGCTACACGGTGATGGGCGACGGCGTGAACATCGCCTCGCGGCTCGAAGGCATCAACAAGGAGTACGGCACGCGCATCTGCATCAGCCATGCCGTCTTCAAGGAGGCGGGCGAGCATCTCTGCGTACGGCCGGTCGACGACGTGGCGGTGAAGGGCCGCCGCGCCAAGGTGCCGGTCTATGAGCTGGTCGGCGCCCATGGAATGGGGCCGGAGTTCGAGCCCGACGTCGCGATGACGAGGCTCTGCCAGTTGACCCGGTCCGCCTACGAGGCGCTGGTCGCGGAGGACGTGGCGCTGGCGCTGACGCGTTATCAGGAGATCGTCGCCGAATTCCCCGAGGATCCCGTGGCGCGCGAGATGGCAAGACGCCTGGCTGCCGATCCTGCCCGCCGGCTGCCGCTGCAGATGTCGCGCTGATCGATGTTCGACGCGACCAAGCATCGGTCGGCACCCCAGGCGCTGCGCCCGAGCGAATACACCGCCGCCCTGATCCAGGCCTTGCGCCTCGATGCCCCGCGCGTGAAAGGGGCAAGCGCTCTGGAGATCGGATCCGGCAGCGGCGTCGTACTGGCGGCGCTCGGTGCCATGGGTGCGGCATCGCTCTGTGGCGTCGATATCGAGGACGATGCCGTCGTCGCCGGCGAGTTGCTGCTGGGCGATCTCGGCCACGGCGAGCGTGCGCGCCTTCATTGCGGCGACATGTGGCAGCCGGTCGTCGGACGCCGGTTCGACCTCATCGTCGCCAACCTGCCGCACTTTCCGATGGAGCATCGCGAGGTGGGCGGGCGCCTCAGGACCTGGAGCTCGGGCGGGCCGGACGGCCGCGAGCTGCTCGATCCGTTCCTCGAGGGGCTTCCGGGACATTTCGTGCCGGGCGCCCGCGCCATCCTCACGCACAACGCCTTCGTCGACATCGCGCGCTCGCGCGACATCGTCACCCGCCATGGCCTCGGCCTGCGCATCGTCATGACGGTGCTCGTCCACATTGCAGCCGAGAAGCTCGCGCTCATGACCCCCTCGGTGCTTTGTGCGCAGGAGGGCCGGTCGGTATTCCGCTACGGCCCTTATGCATTCGCCGAGATGCACATCGTGGAGATCGCCGCCGGAAACGGCGCCTGACATGCGGCTGCGCTTCCGCCTGGTTGCGGCCCTCGCAACGTGGTTCGTTTTCGCGATCCAGACCACGGCACGGGCGGAAACGCCCGACGCCGCACTCACCGGGTTGCTCGATGCGGCACGCAGCGCGGCTTCGGTCCCGGGCACCTGCGCCCAGCCTGACCTCGACCGGCTCGTGCGCATCTTCTGCGACGGGAAGATCCGCGTCGGCGTGCGCGAATACTATCCACTGTTCGGCACGCGCGACGGCCAGACCCGTTCTGGCTACGACGTCGACGTTGCGCGCGCCGTGGCCGGACGGCTCGGCGTGGAACCGGCATTCACCCGCGTCAACGCCGCCTCGCGCATCCCCCTGCTGGCCGACGACAAGATCGACCTCACCATCGCTACGATGGGCCACAACGCCCAGCGCGACGGACAGGTCCGCTTCGTCCGTCCGCACTACTACCAGTCCGAGTCGACCATCGTCGGGTCGAAAGCGTTGCCGATCAGGGGGTGGCCCGACGTCGCCGGCCGGACGATCTGCGTCACCATCGGCAACGGATCGAACGCGCAGATCGTCTCGCACAATGCCCGCCTGATGCTGTTCGACGAAGCCGGCGTCCTGCCCGACCGGCTGAAGGACGAGACCTGTGCGCTCGCCGCGCAGGACGACAGCTTCTTCGCCGACTACTTCACCCAACCCGATTTCGCCGCCCGCTTCGACCAGAAGTTTGGCTTCGCCCAGGTGCCCTGGGGCATGGCCGTGGCGCTGACCGGCAGCGACCGCCTCGCCCGGGCGCTCGACTTCATGAGCCAGATCTTCCATCGCGACGGCGTCTTCCTCGCCATCGCCAAGGAGAATCACGTCGGCACCGGCTTCCTCGAACGTCAGCAGCAGGTCTGGAGCCGGCCGGGCTGCAACACCGACGCCGGAAGCGGCAATCCTGCCTGCGTGCTGCCGGCCCTCGATACCGCGCTCGAGCCGACTCCGTTCGCCGGCCGCGTCGCTGCCTTCGAGGCCTGGGTCAAGGCACATGCGGGCATCGCGCTGCAGCTTCCCATGTTCGAGACCATGCCGGCCTGGCAACTCTTCAAGGCCGGTATCGCGAACTCGCTTGTCCTGGTCGCCGGCGCGCTCGGTGCGACGTTCGTCTTCTCGCTGATCCTTGGCGCCACCCAGAGCTCGCGCTCCTTCATGATCCGCTGGCCCTCGCGCGGGCTCACCGTGGCCCTCCAATCCTCGCCCGTCGTGCTGACCCTGGTCATCGCCGCGGCCGTCGCCCAGGCCATCTTCGCCTACTCCTCGACCGTGGCCATCGGTGCGGCCATCGTGGCACTCGGACTGATGAACGGAAGCAATGCCGGGCAGGCGATCGCCGAGGCCATGCAGACGCTGCGGGCGGAGCGCGGCAGCGCCTCGATCCCGACCCTGGATCTGCTGGGCCGGGCCGTGAGCCGTTCGGCGACGCAGATCGTGTCCTTCCTCATCAACGCCGCCAAGGGTACGCCGATCGCGAGCTTCATCGGCGCGCCCGAGCTCCTGAGTGCGCTCACCGACATCACTTCGTTCGCCAGCGGCCGCGTCAGCACCTATTCGCTGCTCCTTGTCTTCTACGTGGCGGTGGTGATTGTCGTCGTCTGGCTTTGCGGCAGGCTGCGCGATGCGCTGGAGCGCCGGCAGGCGGTGCCATGACCTTGCGAATTCCGGACGATTTCGTGCCGCAGCTTCTTGCCGGCATGGCCCTGAACTTCCAGATCGCGGCTGTCGCGCTGCTGGTCGGGTTGGCGCTCGGCGGTCTCCTGGGTCTGGCGCGGCTCTCCGGCGGCTTCCTGGGCGGTTGCGCCACGTCGCTGATCGGGCTGATGCGCGCGGCACCCACCTTCGTCGTGATGTTCTTCCTGCTGAACATCATTCCGCCCAACGCGACCCTGCTGGGCGTCAACGTGGCGCCGTCCGGCTTCATGACGGTGGCGCTGTCCCTCGTTCCCTACTCGGCGTCCTATGTCGCCGACAACGGTGCGGAAGCGCTGAAGCAGATGCGGGCCGGCTCGCCGCTCGGCGCCTTGCTATTCCTGCCCAACGTCACGCGCGCCTTCTTCGTGTTGGTGATGTCGTCGAGCGCCGGTGCGGCGATCGGTGTCACCGAGGGTATCGCGGTCATCCTGCGCGAAGCCGAACAGATGCCGGCACTGGGTGACAAGCTCGTCCTCTTCGCGATCGGCATCCTGGCTTTCGGTATCGCTCTGCAGGCGGGGTTCGCCCTCGTGCGCGCCTTGCAGCGCCATCTCGGGCGGCTCGCGCTTCGCGACCGTCAGGGATAGGCTGGCCGCGGGGATTTTTCGGGGGAAGCCAATGAAGCCCTGCAGATCGGCGCCCGGTTCGGCGCCCGACGGAAGCGCCGCGACGGCCGAATACGGGGTCGAGTAACGGATGCCGTCCTACGATTCCGTTTTCCGCCCCGGCCTGTTTGCCGGTCGGACCATCGTCGTGACCGGCGGCGGCTCGGGCCTCGGCCGCTGCACCGCTCACGAGCTGAAGTCGCTCGGCGCGCGGCTGGCGCTGGTCGGCCGCACGATGGAGAAGCTCGAACGCGTGAAGGAGGAGCTGGGCGATCCCGAAACTTTCGTGTTTGCCGCCGATTTGCGGCGCGAGGAGGAGGTGAAGGCGGCGGTCGACGGCGTGCTGGCCTGGGGCGGCCGTATCGACGGGCTGGTGAACAACGCCGGCGGGCAGTTCCCCGCCCAGCTCAAGGATATCTCGCTCAACGGCTGGAACGCCGTCGTGGCCAACAACATGACCGCGACGTTCCTGATGTCGAAGGCGGTTTACCGGACGTGGATGGAGGCGAACGGCGGGGTCATCGTGAACGTCGGCGCCGATTTCGAACTCGGCATGCCCGGCATGGGCCACAACGGCGCGGCGCGCGCCGGGCAGACCAACTTCACCTACACCGCCTCGGTCGAGTGGGCGCACTCCGGCGTTCGCGTCAACTCCGTCATCCCGGGCTTCATCGCGTCATCGGGCTTCGACCGCTATCCCGAGCGCGCCCACGACGTGCTGCGCGGCGTCAGGAAGCGCATTCCGCTGAAGCGCCACGGCACCGAATCGGAGATCGCCGGCGCCATCGTCTATCTGCTGAGCGATGCCGCGGCCTACGTCACCGGCATCTCGCTGCGCGTCGACGGCGGCCTGCACAATTACGGCAAGTCGAGCTTCTACGAGGTGCCGGACCACGACCGGTCCAGGCCGTTCAACGGCTTCCCGCTCTACAAGCCGCCCAAGGTGCTGGAGTAGGGCACGGATGCGTCCGGCGTGCGAAGTCAGGCCGCCATCCGGAGGGCCGCCTGCTCCATGCTGTTGGTGCGGTTCGTCCAGCCGGTTCCGAAGACGTCGAAGTTCCGGAACGTGCGGTAGAGCTCGAGCCTCCGTGCCGAGAAGTCGCGAATCACCCTCAGGCGATCGATGGCACTCACGGCATGCAGGGTGAGCGGGCCGATCGATCCGTCCTGTTCCGCGCCGATGACCTTCTGCAGGGCGGCGGCGGAAGTGCCCGGTCCGGCATTCACGCCGAAATCGAAGACCAGCAGGTCGATGCCGCCGGGCAGGTCGCCGCACCTCAGGAGATTCCAGTAGTTCGTCCGATAGATCTCGGTCGCCTCGGCGATCGTCAGGTTCCTGACGTCGTCGATCGTGGTCTCGGCGTTCGGCGACTTGCTCTTGCGCCAGCTGCGAAGCGTTTCCAACGTGATTCCGAAGTTCGTCGCGCCGCCGGGATCCCGAGGATGGTTGCCGAAGCCGCCCTCGGCCCCCAGGACCAGCTGAAGGCACTGGTCGAAATTGTCCTTCCTGGCTGCGGGTATGCTCGGCTGCGCCGCAGGTTGATTGCGCTGCGCCTCCAGCGTGGTTGCTGCCTTGATGATCTCGGTCGTCTGCCTGGCCGATGCCTGGATCTGCCTGGTCGCCTGCTCGGCCTGTGTGGTCTGAATCTGCAGGTTCGCCAGGTCCTTGTTGTGCGAGCCCTGTGACGAGCCGAGCCAATAGCTGATCACCGTCGAGAAGCCGGCGATCAGCGCTCCGACGGCCAAATTGAGAAGGTCCTTGTTCTTCGCATCCTGCGGCCAGACGATGAGAAAGATGACGGTCGAGGCGAAGAACAGCGTGACGACGACCGACACGATCGACGGCGCCCACTGCAGCGGGCTCCCCGACTTGACCAGCGCTTCCTGGAGGGAGCGGGCGCCCGCCGTGTTCTCCAGGTCGGCCTTGATCTGCGCCTGGAACTGCGCGAGCTCGTCCTTGCGCTTCTGGTCCTCGGCCTGCAACTGCGCCTGGAGTTGCGCCAGCTGATCCTTGCGCTTGCGATCCTCCTCCTCGTTCTGGGCCTTGGTGGCTTCCAGCGCGATCTCGGCCAGCTTGATGCGCAAGGCGGCGGTCGCAGCCGGATCCGCATCCAGCTTTTCCTTCGCCGCCTTCGGATCTTCGGTGCCGGTTGCCAGGGAGACGGCCTTGGCGACGCTGTCCGCGACTGCCCCGGCCTTGTCGCCCGCCAGGATCTTGATCAGATCCGGTATCAGCGAGATCGCGATCGGTATGAGCGGCAACATCTCCAGATCCTCCCCCGGGAAGCGTCTTGGACGAAGCTTGTTCCGAGCGTAGTGGGGGAGTCGGCTTGGTACAAGCGGAAGTTAAGTGTGGGGCTCCGCTACCTTCTCGTATAGGTGGCAGTCCGGCGCGCAACGGTGGCCGGACATCCGTCCGCGTGCCGCCTCAGGCGGCCTTGATGTTGGAGCGCTTGATGCGGTCGAGGTTCGAGCCCTCGATGCGCACCAGCTTCGTCAGGGTGTCGCGCTTGGGCGAGTGGACGACACCGACGTCGTAGAAGTGCGCATCGCCTGGCTTCATCACGTAGGACTTCTCGGGCTCGACCAGGGTGGGCTGCTCGCCATTGCCCTTCTTCACGATGCGCCAGTCGGTCATCTCGGTGTCGCCGACTGCCAGGCCATAGATCGCCCAGCTCGGACCGTGATCATGCGGGGCACCGTGCGCCGCCGTCTCGTAGACGTGGCCGCAGATGCAGAAGCCGAGCTCCGGATCTTCGTACAGGACCTTGCGCGGCCGGCACTGCTCGGCCGTGAGATGCCTGGCGACGAAATCCTCGTCGCGCAGGACCTTGGAGACCAGGGCGCACACGGCCTGCTTGCCTGCCGGTCCGGCATCCGCCTTCAGGGCCGAACGAATGTCGGTGCTCAGTTGCTCAAGCGTATAGGCCATTGCGTCCCTCCGGCGATTCTGCGATGGCAAAACGTACCGGGCCTCTCGGTAGCGTCAAGGGCCCCCGGCGAGCCGCTGCGTGGATGCCTGCGCGGCCTTGCCTCATACTCCGGCCCCCCAAGGGAGTTGACTGAATGGATCTGGCACGTTTTCCGCGTCGTCGCTATACCCACGCCCCCACGCCCATCGAGCTGCTGCCGCACTTCACCAAAGCGCTGGCTGCGACCTGCCCCGGCGGCGTCGGGCCGGAGATCTGGATCAAGCGCGACGATCTCCTGGGCCTCTTCCCGGGCGGCAACAAGACCCGCAAGCTGGAGTTCCTGGCGGCCGACGCGCTGGCGCAGGGTTGCGACACCCTGATCACCTGCGGCGCGCCGCAGTCCAATCATTGCCGCATCACGCTCTCTGCCGCTGTGAAGGAGGGGCTGAAGTGCCGCTTCGTGATCGAGGAGCGCGTGCCCGGCTCGTACAAGAAGGAAGCCGGGGGCAACAACTTTATGTTCGAGCTGATGGGGGTCGAGACCATCACCGTGGTTCCCGGCGGCTCCGACATGGGCGCGGCCATGTCGAAGGTCGCGCAGGAACTCGCCTCGCTCGGCCGCAAGGGCTATGTCATCCCCGGCGGCGGCTCCAATGCCATCGGCGGTCTGGGCTACGTCGCCTGCGTGCAGGAGATGCAGGTACAGTGGGCCGACATGGGGCTCGCGCTCGACGCCGTGGTCGTCGGCTCGGGCAGCTCGGGCACGCATGGCGGCATGGTCGCGGGCTTCCACGGCAACAACATCAAGATTCCCCTGATCGGCATTGGCGTCAGCCGTGATCCTGCCGACCAGGAGCCGCTGGTCCACAAGGAGGCGCAGGCGGTGGCCGACCTGCTCGGCATCGGCAAGGTGCCGCGCGAGGCGGTGAAGAGCGTCGGCGGCTACTGGCAGCCGAAATATTCCGTGCCGAACGTCAAGATGGTCGAGGCCGTGCAGATGCTGGCGCGCACCGAGGGCATCCTGCTCGATCCGGTCTACACGGGAAAGATCATGGCCGGCCTGATCGGTCTCGCGCGCCAGGGCTACTTCAAGCCCAACGCCCGCGTGCTGTTCATGCATACCGGCGGCCTGCCGTCGCTGCATGTCTACGAAGACGTAGTGCTCGGCCGTACGGTGCTGAAGGACTGACGCTTCGTCGATCGCCCGCCGGATTGGGCGGCCGCTTCCAGACCGCCTAGCGCGGTCTGCGACCCAGAACTTCGTCCGTGTGCTCGCCGAGCTTCGGCGACGACCGCGCCGAAACCGGCCGGACACGGTTGAAGGCGATCGGCAGGCCGACCACTTTGGGGTCGCCGTTCGGAAGCTGCTGCACCAGCTTCGAGGCCGCCATCTGCTCGCAGGTCGCGACCTCGCCGATATCGTTCACCGGCGCGCACGGGACGCCGGCCTTGTCCATCGCCTCGAGCCAGTGGGCGCGCGGCTTCTGCTTCAGCGCCGCGGCTATCATCGGCAGCAGCTCGGTCTTGTTGGCGACGCGCTGGGCGCTCCTGGCGAACTTCGGATCCGTCGCCCAATCCGGCCGACCGAGGGCGGCGGCGCAGCGCGCCCACAGCCGGTCGTTGCCCGGCGCGAGGCAGAGCGGATGGTCCGCCGTGTCGAAGGTCTGATAGGGCACGATCACCGGGCTGCCGGTGCCATGGCGTTGGGAGATCGTGCCGTTGGCGATGTAGCTGTTCACCTGGCCCTCGACCCAGTGCACCGCCGAGTCGAACAACGAAGTGTCGACCAGGCAGCCCTTGCCGGTCTTGTCGCGAAGGCGCAGCGCCGCCAGCGCCCCTATGGTGCAGAACATGCCGGTCGCCTTGTCGTTGATCGAGGCGCCGCAGAAGGTCGGCGGGTCCTCGGCGCGGCCGGTGACGCTCATCATGCCGCCATAGGCCTGCAGCAGCGGATCGAAGCCCGGCTTCATCTTGAGCGGGCCGTCGTAGCCGAACGCCCAGATCGAGCAGTAGATGAGACGCGGATGGCGCTTCAGCATCGCTTCGGGGCCGATGCCGATTTCGTCGACGACGCCGGGGCGGAGGTTCTGGATCAGAATGTCGGCCGTCTCGCAGAGCTTGTGGAGCGCCTCGACGTCGGCCTCGAGCTTGAGGTCGAGCACGACCGAACGCTTGTTCCTGTTCTGCGAGTAGAAATAGAGCGAGGTCTTGCCGTCCGGGCCGAACGGAGGACCCCAGATGCGCGCATCGTCGCCACCATCGGGCTTCTCGATCTTGATCACGTCGGCGCCCATGTCAGCCATCAGCACGCCGGCCAGCGGACCGGCGAGCGCCTGGCCCACCTCGATGACGCGGACTCCTTCGAGCGGCAATATCACGGCGATCGTCTCCCTTGGTCGATACCGAGGGCAGAGGTAAAGACGCCGCGCCCCGCGGTAAAGCGGCGATGCCGGTCCGCGAAATGCGTCGATCGAGATGCCTTAGGGCAGGATCGCCTCGCCTTCGATCTCGACCTTGGCGTTGGGGTCGATCAGCGCGGAAACTTGTACCAGGGTCATTGCCGGAAAATGCCGGCCCAGGGTCGCGCTCCAGGCGGCGCCGATCGCTGCGCCCGAGGCGCTGAACTCCGCGATGTCGGTCACGTAGGCGCGCAGCGCCACGAGCTGCTGCGGCTCGCCGCCCGCCGCCTTGAGCACGGTGACGAGGTTCTCGAGCGCCACTTTCCATTGCGCGCCGGCATCGGTGCCGGCCGGGATCGCCGCCTGCCCGGGTGGACGCCCGATCTGTCCGGCGATGCGGACGCTCCGCGTGCCTTTTGCGACGACGGCATGGCTGAAGCCGCGCGGCCGTGTCCAGCCCTCGGGCAATACCGTCGTGTAGCCGATGTCGGACGCGCTCATCTTTCGATCCTCCTGCACGGTGTGTGGCGTCACTCTAGCCCGTTTACGCCCGCACGGCCGTCGGTCAAGACTGGAAAGGATGACTGGGCAATCTCCCGATCCGGCGCTGCGCGCCGATGCGCTCGTCCATGCGCTGGGCCTGATGCTGGGCGCCATCGGGGCTTCGGTGCTGCTGGTCGAGGCGGCGCGCTCGGCCGTTGCGGGCCAGCTGGCGCCGGTGCTTGTCTATGTCGTGGGCCTCGTCTCCATGCTCGGCTTCTCCGCCGCCTACAATCTCCGCCGCGGGCGCCCGCACGGCGACCGGTGGCGCGACTGGCTGCGCCGGCTCGATCACGCCGCCATCTTCGTCATGATCGCCGGCACCTACACGCCGCTCGCACTGCTGCGGCTGCCCGAACCGTGGGCGACCGGCCTCACCGCCGCGATCTGGACCGCCGCGGCAGCCGGAGTGATGGCCAAGCTCACCAAGCCCCGGCGCATCGAATCGCTCTCCGTGGTGCTCTATCTCATGATGGGCTGGATCGGCGTCGTGGCGCTCGACGAGCTGCTGGCCTCGGTCGAGCGCCGGGTACTCATCCTCGTACTGCTGGGCGGACTCGTCTATTCAGGCGGCGTCGCGTTCCATCTCTCGAGCCGGCTGCGCTACCAGCAGGCACTATGGCACGCCTGCGTGCTGGTGGCGGCTTCCATCCACTACGCCGCCATCTTCTCGCTGGTGGCCGCCTGACGGGATCAGCTCCTGACGATCCCTGCTGCAACGCGGACGATGCGGAACGGCCGGGCCACGCCGTCATGCTCGGTCACGGTCACATATTCGCCTTCCATGAAGACGTGCTTGTCGAACTTGAAGATCGGCTCGTCGTCGTCTTCGCCTGGCGCGTAGGAGAACGCCCAGCCGTGACGGCCATGGACTAGCGTGCCGTGCTCGTCCGGCTGCCCGGCCCAGAAGCGCCGCACGGTGCAGGCGGCCTTTGCCTTGGCCCAGTCCGCCGAATCGAGATGGCCGCGCGCGTCGAGCGGCGCGACGAACTCGTAGCCGTGATCGGAGCTGCCGTTGGGAAACTGCGGCGTGCGCGCCAGCTCCAGGCGAATGCGCTTGAGACTCATGATGCTTCTTTCCTTCTAGGCGTCGTGGCCTTCGACCTCATCCCACGCCGTCTTGATCATCCACCAGCAGAACAGCACGGCAAACAGCGATAGCGCCAGGCCGAAGGCCAGGATGCCGAAGTCGCGGGCGGCGCCGGCCATGAACAGGCCGACAAACCCCAGAATGGCGGCGAATACGCCCATGATCCAGTGAGACATCGTTCTTCTCCTCAATCGTCGTCGAACAGGATGCGGCCGGCGGCCCCGTCGGGGTCGTCGAACTGGCCGTTACGCAGCGCCCACAGGAATGCCGCAAGCGCGAGAAGCCCGAGCAGAAGGGCTGCGGGCACAAGGATGAGCAGGCTGTCCATCAGCGAACCTCGCCTGGCCGCCGTCCGGCGCCAAGGCGCAGGGCGTTGCCGATCACCAGCAGGGAAGAGGAGGACATCGCCACGGCGGCGATCAGCGGTGTGACGTCGCCCAGAATGGCGAGCGGCACGGCGCTCATGTTGTAGAGCAGGGCGAGTGCCAGGTTCTGGCGCACCAGCCGGTCCGCCTTGCGGGCGACGCGGATCGTCTCGACGACCGGCGCCAGCGCATCGCCCTGGAACGCCACGTCGGCGGCATTCTGCGTCGCCTCTGCCGCCGTCGTGGGCGACATCGAGGCATGGGCGGCGGCCAGGGCTGGCGCGTCGTTCAGCCCGTCGCCGACCATCAGGACGCGCCGGCCCTGGGCGGCGAGCTCGGCAAGGCGCCGTGCCTTGGCGGCCGGAACCGTCCCGGCCTGCCAGATCTCGAAGCCGGTGGCGCGGGCTGCATCGGCGACGGCGGCGGGCCGATCGCCGGACAGCAGTTCGACGGAAAGACCGTCACGCTGCAGGTCGGCGATTGCGCATGCTGCGTCGGGCCGCAGCCTGTCGGCAAAGGCGAACCGGACCGGCGCCTGTCCGGCGTCCGCGAACCAGAGTTCGGAACGGCCATCATCGGGGGGGGACTCGACGCCGCAGAAGGCCGCCGAGCCCAGCCTCATGCCGTGTCCCTCCAGGCCTTCACCGGGCCGTTCGACGACGCCATCGATGGCCGCTCCCTCGGGCACGGCGCGCATCAGCGCCTGTGCCAGCGGATGGCGCGAACTCGCCGCCAGCGAGGCGGCGCGCCGCCGGACCTCGCCATCGGTCGGACCGTCGACCAGCTCGGGCCGGCCCAATGTCAGAGTGCCGGTCTTGTCGAACACGACATGGTCGATCTGCGCCAGACGTTCCAACGCCGTCGGCGACAGCAGCAGCACGCCGGAGCGTAGCAGACGCGTGCTGGCGACTACCTGGACGACCGGCACAGCGAGGGCCAGCGCGCAGGGGCAGGTGATGATCAGCACGGCCGTCGCCACCAGCAGCGCGCGATCCCAGGCAAGTCCGCCGAGGAACATCCATCCGAGGAAAGTGAGAAGGGCGGTCGCGTGCACCACCGGCGCATAGGCGCGTGCCACGCGGTCGGCGATCGCCACGAAGCGGGAGCGGCCCCGCTCGGCGGCCTCCACCAGGCGGACGATCTCCGCGAGCAGGGTGCGATCGCCCGCGGCGGTAACGCGCACGCGGATCGTGCCACCGAGATTGATCATGCCGGCGAACACTTTCGATCCGGGCTGCACGGCCTGCGGCACGCTCTCCCCGGTCACCAGTGCAGCGTCGAGCGCGGAGCTGCCGTCGCTCACGACCCCGTCGGCGCCCAGCCGTTCGCCGGCCGCGACCAACAGCACGTCGCCGGGCGCCAGGGCATCGACCCGGCGCGACGCCGTGCGGCCGTCGGCCTCGACGATCGTGGCGCTGCGGCTGGCGAGCGCCAGCAGCGCCCGCACCGCATGCCGTGCCCGGCCGCGCGCGCGGCGGTCGAGGTACCGGCCGATCAGGAGGAAAAAGAGGAGGGTGATCGCCGAATCGAAATAGGCGTGCCGTTCGCCGACCCACGCCTCGTGCAGGCTGACGATGCAGGCGAGCGTGACGCCGATCGAGATCGGCACGTCCATGTTGGTGCGGCCCGCCCGGAGCGCGGCCAACGCGGAGCGGAAGAACGGCCGGCCGGCGTAGGCCACCGCCGGCAGCGCGATCGCGGCCGACAGCCAGTGGAACAACGTACGGGTCGCATCGCCCATCGAGCCGTCGTGGCCCGACCAGACGGACACCGAGAGCAGCATCACGTTGGCGGCGGCGAAGCCCGCGACGCCCAGCGAGCGCAACAGCTCGCGGGCCTCGCGGTCGTCGTCGGAGGCCGCGGCGACGACATCGTAGGGGGCAAGGCGGAAGCCGAGCGCCGCGACGATCCCGGCATGGGCATTGGCCTCGGCAGGCGATCCCCGCCAGCGCAGCGACAGGCGCCGCGTCGAGAGGTGGACTCGGGCCTTGGTGATGGCCGGATTGCGGGCCAGCAGGCTTTCCAGCAGCCAGACGCAGGCGGCGCAGTCGAGGCCGTCGACCAGCAGATCGAGTTCCGTCTGCCCATCGGACGTCGCGTGCGCATAGCTGGCGAAGTCGGTCTCGAGCGGCTCGGGCCGGTGGGCGTACCGTTCCTCGAGCCGGCGGTAGAACGAACTCAGCCCGGCGGCGCCGATGATGGCATGGGCACCAGCACAGCCGGCACAGCAGAACTCGGCGTCCGGTGCGCCGCGAACGGTCTCGCCGCAATGCGCGCACACCCGTGCCGCCGAAGCGGGCGCAGATGTTGCGAAAAGGGCGACGTCGGTCATTTCAGGAACATCCGCCGTGTCTGCGCGAAGCGCTCGCCACCGCGCTCGACCACGATGTCGAGGTCCCAGTTGCCGCGTGCCGGCAGCGTCACATGACCGGAGTAGCGTCCCATGTCGACAACGCTCAGGACGACGCCGAGCGGCGGACGCTTCTCGGCGGGACGCACCAGCTCGACGGCGACACGGGCGCCGGTCAGCGGCGTGCCGTCGCGATCGTAGGTCGCGACCTCCAGCCGATCGCCGTCCGGCCGCCATGTCGCATCGATGCGCCAGCCGAGCGCGTCACGGCTCTGCTGGGCGGCAACCAGTTCGTTGTAGTGCAGGCCGCGATCGCGCGGCTTCGGCGTGTAGAGCCCGGAGAACGACCCCACGGCGAACCACGTCATGGTCGCGTTGACCGCAACGACGACAGCGAAGCCCGCGACGAAGAGCCAGGGAATGTATCGGCTGCGCGAAGCGTTGGTGGCGTTCATTCTGGTCTCCTCATCGTGCCGGTCCGACGAACACCGCGTCATGCGAGGCGCGGCTGCCGTGTGCATCCTCGCGCACAGCGAAGGTGATCGACTTCGAGCCGACGGGTGCGGCGGCAGCCGGAACCGTCACAAAGACGCGGAAGGTGCCGACGGCGTCGGGGTGGACAGTCAGGCGCGCCGCGTTTCCGCTGCCCTCGACTTCCGCACCGACGAAGCCTAGCGCGGCGGAGGGCAGGCCTTCGAGGGCGATCTGGAAATGCTGCTCCAGGCGTCGCTTGTTCAGGATCTTGACCGTGTAGGAATTGCGGATGTCGCCGTTCGACAGGCGCACGAAGTTCGGGCTGCGGTCGCGCTGGACCGTGAGTTCCGTGTCGGTGCGCAGGAAGAAGGCCACCGACATCACGGCGGCGACGATGCACAGCAGACCGGCGTAGAGCAGGGTGCGCGGCCGCACCGGCCGCCACCGGGCGGCGGCGGTGGAGCCGCCTTTTTCTTTTGCCTGCTGGTCGGCCAGCGTGTCCCAGCGGATCAGGTCGAGTGGCCGGCCGACCTTCTCCATGGTCTGGGTGCAGGCGTCGATGCAGAGGCCGCAGCCGATGCATTCGATCTGCTGGCCGTCGCGGATGTCGATGCCCGTCGGGCAGACGGCGATGCAGAGGCGGCAGTCGACGCAATCGCCCTTGCCCTCCCAGCTGTCGCCGGCCTTGTGTTTGCCGCGCGGCTCGCCCCGCCATTTCTGGTAGGTGACGATCAGGCTCTGCTCGTCGAGCATCGCGGCCTGGAAGCGCGGCCACGGGCACATGTAGGTGCAGACCTGCTCGCGCGCCCAGCCCGCCAGCACGTAGGTTGTTGCGGTGAACAGCCCGACGAAGGCGTAGACCTCCATCGAGGCCGCGCCGCGGAAGATCTTCACCAGCGTGGTCGGCGCATCGACGAAGTAGAAGACCCAGGCGCCGCCGGTGGCGGCCGCGATGGCGAGCCAGGCGGCGTGTTTCAGCGTCTTGCGCGCCGCCTTGCCCGCCGACATCGGCTGGCGATCGAGGCGCATGCGTTCGTTGCGATCGCCTTCGATCAGGCGCTCGACCATCATGTAGAGGTCGGTCCATACCGTCTGCGGGCAGGTGAAGCCACACCAGACCCGGCCGAACAGCGAGGAGGCGAAAAACAGACCGAAGGCGCCCAGGATCAGGAATCCCGTGACGAAATAAATTTCCTGCGGCCAGATGACGACGTCGAAGAACCAGCCGCGCCGGCCGTCGAGATCGATCAGGATCGCCTGGCTGGGCGCGTCGGGGCCGCGATCCCAGCGCAGCCAGGGAACGAGGTAGTAGATGCCGAGCAGGAGGACGAGAACCGCCCACTTGACGCGACGCCACAGGCCGGTGATCGCCCGCGGATAGACCTTGATCCGCGTGACGTAGAGCGGCAGCTCCGCCTTCTGTGTGCGCAGCGATACCGCATCGTCGTCCTGAACTCTGACATCCATCTCGTACCCGTACTCGAGCCTAGCGGCCGCCGCCCAGCGAATGGACGTAGATCGCGAGCATCTTCATCGTAGCCTCGTCGAGGCGGCCGCTCCATGCCGGCATGCTGCCGTTGCGCGCGTAGAAGATCGAGCGATAGATCGAATCGCGGTCGCCGCCATAGAGCCAGATGCCGTCGGTCAGGTTGGGCGCACCCAGCTCCTGGTTGCCCTTGCCGTCGGCCTTGTGGCAGGCGACGCACTGTTCCTGGAAGATCTTGGCACCTTCCGGAGTCGCCTTGCCCTTGCCGGAAAGGCTGAGCACATAGTCGGTCACGGCGGCGACCTGGGCGCTGGTCAGCATCCCGTCGACGCCGAAGCGCGGCATCATCGACTGGCGCGACTTGTCATCGGCGTTGCGGATGCCGTGCTGGATGGTGGTGTAGATCTGGTCGACGCTGCCGCCCCACATCCAGTCGTCGTCGACCAGGTTGGGGAAACCCTTGCTGCCGGCGCCGCCGGCGCCGTGGCACTGCATGCAGTTCGTCTGAAAGGCGGAACGGCCTCCCGCCACGGCGAAGTTGAACAGCTCGGGGTTCTTCTTGATGTCGGCGAGCGGGGTGGCACGGATGCGATCGACGAAGGCCGCGCGCGCCTTGGCCTGCGCGTCGAGCTCCTGCTTGAGCTCGACACGGCTGGAATAGCCCAGGAGCCCCTTCGAATGCCAGTTCAGCCACGGCCAGGCCGGATAGAGGGCCGAGTAGACGATGCCGAACGCGATGCAGGCATAAAAAGTATACACCCACCATGTCGGCAGCGGCGTGTTCAGTTCCTTGACGCCGTCCCATTCGTGACCAGTCGTGTTCTGGCCCGACAGCGTGTCCTTCTCGATCTTGGTCGGCATGTCGGTCCTCAGTCCTTGTCGTTGAGCGGAATGCGGGCGTCCCGTTCGAAGCGCTGACGATTGGAAGGACGCACCGCCCAGAAGACGATTCCCGCGAAGATGAGGACCGCCCACACGGTCCACAGCGAGGCGAGCAGTTCGTGCACGTTGTTGAGGGACATGTCCGCCTCCTACTGCCGCAGCCGGTCGGGCGGCAGGTCGCCGAAGCGGACCAGCGTGCCCAGCATCTGCAGGTAGGCGACGAGGGCGTCCATTTCGGTGATCGCCTGCGCGTCGGCGTTGAACTTGCCGATGACCGCGCGGGGATAGCGCTTCTCCAGGCCTGTCGAATCGAGGTCCGGACTGACCTGCGCCTCGAGGTCGGCGCGGGCGTTGGCGATCATCTCGTCGGTATAGGGCGTACCCACGATGCGCAGCGCCTTGAGATGGTCGGCGACGTCGCCGTATTCCAGCTTCCGGTCGGCGAGGAACGGATAGGCCGGCATGATGCTCTCGGGCACGACGGCGCGGGGCGAGGCGAGATGGGCCACGTGCCAATCGTTGGAGTAGCGGCCGCCGACACGCGCCAGGTCGGGACCGGTGCGCTTGGAGCCCCATTGGAACGGCCGGTCGTACATGCTTTCCGCGGCGAGGCTGTAGTGGCCGTAGCGCTCGACCTCGTCCTTGAACGGGCGGATCTGCTGACTGTGGCAGAGGTAGCAGCCTTCGCGGATATAGATGTTGCGGCCCATCAGCTCGAGCGGCGAGTACGGTCGCACGCCGTCGACCCTCTCGATTGTGCTCTCGATGGTGAACAGCGGAATGATCTGCACGATGCCGCCGATCGAGACGGTGATCAGTGCCAGGACCACCATCAGGATGACGTTCTTCTCGATCGTCTCGTGACGAATGAACATTGCGCGTCTCCTAGGCCGCGAGAGCAGGGCGGGGACGCGCGGCGAGCGCTGCCGGCTCGCCACGGATCGTACGCCACATATTGTAGGCCATGATCAGGCCGCCGCTGAGGAAGAACAGGCCGCCCAGCAACCGGATCATGTAGAAGGGCTTCATGGCTGCGACGGTCTCGATGAACGAGTACTGCAGGAAGCCGAGCTCGTCGTAGGCACGCCACATCAGGCCCTGCATGATGCCGCTCACCCACATCGCCGTGATGTAGAGCACGATGCCGATGGTGGCGATCCAGTAGTGCCAGCCGATCAGACGGGTCGACCACATGGCCGGCCGGTTCCACATCCTGGGCACCAGGTAGTAGAGCGTGCCAAACACGATGAAGGCGACCCAGCCCAGCGCGCCGGAATGGACATGGCCGATCGTCCAGTCGGTGTAGTGGCTGAGCGAGTTTACCGCCTTGATCGACATGACCGGCCCCTCGAAGGTCGACATGCCGTAGAAGCCGACGGCGGTGACGGAGAAGCGCAGGCCCGGATCGGTGCGCAGCTTGTCCCAGGCGCCCGACAGGGTCATCAGGCCGTTGATCATGCCGCCCCAGCTCGGCATCCACAGCATGACGGAGAAGACCATGCCGAGCGTCTGCGCCCAGTCGGGCAGCGACGTGTAGTGCAGGTGGTGCGGGCCCGCCCAGATGTACATGAAGATCAGCGACCAGAAGTGCACGATCGACAGCCGGTACGAGTAGACCGGCCGGTTCGCCGCCTTCGGGATGTAGTAGTACATCATGCCGAGGAAGGCCGCAGTGAGGAAGAAGCCGACCGCGTTGTGGCCGTACCACCACTGGATCATCGCGTCCTGCACGCCCGACCAGGCGCTGTAGCTCTTGGTGCCGACGAACGACACCGGTATCGCCACGTTGTTGCCGATGTGCAGCATCGCGATGGTGATGATGAAGGCGAGGTAGAACCAGTTCGCCACGTAGATGTGCGGTTCTTCGCGCTTCAGGACCGTGCCGAGATAGGCGATGAGATAGGCCACCCAGACGATCGTCAGCCACAGATCGACGTACCATTCCGGCTCGGCGTACTCCTTGCTCTGGGTGATTCCCAGCAGGTAGCCGGTGGCGGCGAGGACGATGAACAGCTGGTAGCCGAGCAGGATGAACCAGGCGAGCGGCGCGCCGCCGAACAGCCGCGTGTGGCAGGTGCGCTGGACGATATGGAAGGCGGTGCCGATCAGGGCGGTACCGCCGAAGGCGAAGATCGCCGCCGACGTGTGCAGCGGGCGCAGGCGTCCGAAGGTCAGGTAGGGACTGTCGAAACTGAGCTGCGGCCATACGAGCTGGGCTGCGATCACGACGCCCACCAGGAAGGCGGCGACGCCCCAGAACATCGTCAGGATCGCGGCGACCCGGATCGGGTCTTCGACATAGTGCGGCGCCGGCCGCTGGTCGGCTGTCAGGACGGCTTGGCTCGACATGCTCTCTCCCGCAATAATGGCGGCAACTTAAGAGGCCGCGCCGCCGACGCCCTTGATATGGGTCAAGGCGTCGGTGTTCGGCCGATACTGAAGTGTTTTATGCACTAGGGGAGAGAGATGCCATGAGCGAGTCCGTCGCGGTCTTTCGCGGGCCTCCACCGCGCATCAGGCTGGTGCCCATCGACCGGCCGTGGACGTGGCTGATCGCCGGATGGAAGGACCTCTGGGCCGCGCCGCTGATCGGCTTGGCGTACGGGGCCGTGCCGGTCGTGATCGGCTGGGCGGCGATCACGCTGCTGCTGTGGATGGACTATCCATACCTCGTGCTGCCGCTCAGCGCCGGGTTCTTCTTCGTCGGTCCCTTCATGGCCGTCAGCCTCTACGAGACCAGCCGGCGGCTCGAGCGCGGCCTGGTGGTCGACGGCGAGGCGACGCTCAACGCCTGGCGGCGCAATCCCGAGCAGATCGCCCTGATGGGTGTGGTCCTGCTGTTGCTGCATCTTGCCTGGATGCGCGTCGCGCAGCTCCTGTTCGCGGTGTTCCAGTGGCAGAACGTGCCGTCGTGGGACCGCTTCCTCGATGTCTTCTGGCACTCCGCGCGCAGCCTGCCGTTCCTTGCCGCCGGCGTGGCGATCGGCGCGCTCCTCGCCGCCATCGCCTTCGCCATCGGCGCCTTCTCGATCCCCTATCTGCTCGATCGACGCGATTCCAACCTGTTCGAGGCGATCGCCACCTCGGTGGCCGCCGTGCGGCTCAATCTCCGACCCATGCTGCTGTGGGCGGGTTTGATCGTCCTGCTGGTGGCGCTGTCCATGATCCCCGGACTGCTCGGACTCGTCGTGGTCCTCCCGGTTGTCGCGCACGCCACCTGGTATGCCTACCGTGACGTGGTGATCTTCGAGACGCCGCAGCAGGACTGAACGCGATGGGCCGGGCGCGGTCAGATGCGCTGGCTGGCCAGCACGAGCATCAGCAGGGCGTTTGCGACCAGCACCGGCGCGGCGATCCACCGTGCCGCATCGCGCAGGCGACGGCGCAACAGCAAGCCGCCCCATCCCACGGCGATCAACGCCGGCATGGTGCCGAGCGAGAAGGCGAACATGGCCGTGGCGCCCGCGGCGCCGGTGCCCGAGCCGGCGGCGGCCGCCAGTGCGCCATAGAGAAGCCCACAGGGCAGGAAGCCCAGCACGACGCCCAGTCCGTACCGTCCGGCGGCGCTGCGGGATGTCGAGAGCGGGCCGGCCAGGCGCGCAAGCGTCGCGGCTGGGGCCCATGCGTTGACGAGCGCCAGGCCGAAGGCCTGCGCGACCAGCAGCGCGGCGGCCGTCACAAGCAAGACGGCCGAGAGCCAGGCGAAATCGGCGGTCGAGGCGAACACCGCCGTCAGCGCTCCCGCGGCGGCACCCAGCGCGGTGTAGGTCGTCGCGCGACCCAGGTGATAGGGCACCAGCGCCGCGCCGGCGAGGCGGCGCCATTCGCCGTAGGTGCGGCTGCGCGAGCCGTCCGCTTCGGCCATCACCTGGCCGAGCACGAAGGGCCCGCACATGCCGACACAGTGCAGTGCGCTGCCGGCGAGTCCGGCGAGGAACAACGCGACGGGCAATCCGACCGGCCCGCTGGTCGCCAGATGCAGGCCCTCGCCGCAGAACGCCAGAAATCGCGAGACCAAATCCATGAGCGCCACTAAAGCACCGTTTGCCGGGGCGGCGGCTTGACCTGCGTCAAGGTGCGCACCCCGGGCGGCTGACATGAAGGATCAACCAAAGCGGAGGAGGTTGCCCGTGAACTACAAGACGATCCTCGTACATTGCGACGCCAGTCCGAAGGTCGGCCAGCGTCTTTCCGTTGCCGTCGAGCTCGCCGAGCGCCATGGCGCCCATCTCGTCGGCATCCACGCGCGGCCGCCATTCGAGGCACCCGTCTTCTTCGAGGGCGGCATGCCCATGGACGCCCTGTTCGCCTCCTACGAGGCCAGCGCCAAGGCCGACCAGGCGGCATCGTCTGCTGCCTTCGAGAAGGCGGTCAAGGGGCACCAGATTTCGCACGAGTGGCGGGTCACCGACGGCTTCATCGACAGCGAGCTGGCCGTCCAGGCGCGCTACGCCGATCTCCTCGTCGTCGGCCAGACCGATCCCGATGCCCAGACACCGACGCCCTCCGACCTGCCCGAGGCCGTGGTGCTGTCGACCGGTCGGCCGACGCTCGTCGTCCCGCATATCGGCGTGCGCAAGCAGCCCGGCGAGACGGTGATGCTGTGCTGGAATGCCAGCCGCGAGAGCGCGCGGGCGGCGGCCGATGCATTGCCGCTTCTGCGCACCGCGAAGAAGGTCATGGTGCTGGTCATCGATCCGCGCAGCTCGCCGGCCGGGCACGGCGCCGAGCCGGGCGCCGATGTCGCTCATTGGCTGGCCCGCCATGGCGTCAAGGTCACGGTGCAGCGCGACGTTGCCGCCGACAGCGATGTCGGTGGCGTGATCCTGTCGCGTGCCGCCGATCACAACGTCGACCTGATCGTGATGGGCGTCTACGGACATTCGCGGGTGCGCGAGATGGTGCTCGGCGGGGCGAGCCGTACCCTGCTTTCGAGCATGACCGTCCCCGTGTTCATCTCTCACTGATGGACGCGCAGACCCTCGCGGCATACGACCGTCCGGTCCCGCGATACACCAGCTATCCGACGGCGGCGCAGTTCCACGGCGGCGTCGGTCCGGTGGAACATCGGGCCTGGCTCGGCGACCTGGCCGGGACCTGCTCGACGATCTACCTGCACGTGCCGTTCTGCGCCCGGCTGTGCTGGTACTGCGCCTGCAACACGTCGGCGATGAACCGCCCCGAGTCGCTCGACACCTACGGCCGGGCTCTTGCGCGGGAGATCGATCTGCTCGCCGCCGCCGTGCCCGACCTGCTCGTCGGCACGGTGCAGTGGGGCGGCGGCACGCCGTCGCAACTCGGTGCCGAGCGCATCGCGGCGGTCGCCCGGCGAATCGCCTCGTCCTTCGATCGCCGCAGCGGTTCGGAGACCTCTATGGAGATCGACCCGCGCTACTGCGACGACGCGCTGGTGGGCACGATGAAGGAGATCGGCGTCACCCGCGCCAGTCTCGGCGTACAGGACTTCGACATCGAGGTGCAGCGCGCGATCAACCGTCTGCAGTCAGTCGAGGATACCGCGTCGGCGATCGCCCGCCTGCGCGGCGCGGGGATCGCCCGCATCAATATCGACCTCGTCTACGGCCTGCCGCGCCAGACGCGCGACACGCTCTCGCGCACGCTCGACGCGGCGCTCGAGCTGGCACCCGACCGGTTCGCCATCTTCGCCTACGCCCACGTGCCGTGGATGAAGGCCCGGCAGCGCCTGATCGAGGAGGCGAGCCTGCCGGCCGCCGCCGACCGCGCCGCCATGGCCGCGCTGGTCGCCGAGCGGCTGGTCGAGGGCGGCTACGTCCGCGTCGGTCTCGATCACTATGCCCGGCCCTCCGATCCGCTGGCGACGGCGGCCGGCCGCGGCCTGCTGCGGCGCAGCTTCCAGGGCTACGTCGTCGACGAGCAACCGTGGGTCGTGGGGCTCGGCGCCTCGGCGATTTCCAGCCTGCCGCGCGGCTACTCCCAGAACGCGGCCGACGCCGCCCGCTACCGGACCCAGATCGAGGCGGGCTCCTTCGCGACCGTTCGTGGCCTGGAGCTGTCGGCCGCCGACCGTCTGCGTGGCGAAATCATCGAGCGCCTGATGTGCACCTTCGCCGTCGATCTCGGCGCCGTTTGCCGCCGCCACGACGCATCGCCCGAGCTTGTCCTTGCCGAAGCCGGGGCGCTGCCGGCATTGATCGGCGACGGGCTGGTGAGGCGCGAGGGCGACCGGTTGCAGGTCACCGAGCGCGGCCGGCCCCTGGTGCGCTTCGTGTGCGCGGCCTTCGATCCGCACCTCGCCCACGTCGACGGCCGCCATTCGCGCGGCATCTGAAGGAGGAATAGCGCAGGATGAGCACGTATCAAATGGTCTCGCGGCACGTCGAGGCGGCGCTGGCCGAGGCGGCGGGCAAGGGCATCGCCGACGACGTCGTGGCGCGCAACCTGCTGTCGGAGGCGATCCGCGTCTTCCGGCGCAGCCGGTCGAACGACGACATCGCCGCCGAGCTCGCGGCGGCGGCCGACAATCTCGACGAGGACGCGCCGCTGGCCTTCATCCGGCCCTGACATCGCCTTGCCGCCGGCCGGCCGGGGCGTGCTATCGTGGCTCCGGCGAAAGGCAGTGGATCGATGGCCCGGCCCTCACAACCAGCCGCGACGGCGGAGTTGACGGCAGCTTCCGAGGCGTCCGTCGGGTCGGCTGGCCCGTCGGCCATAGCCCAGGCGCTGGAGGCCGCCGAGGCGCGGCTGCGGTCGATCATGCAGACCGTGCCGGACGCGATGATCATCATCGACGACAAGGGTTGCATCGAATCCCTCAGCGCCACCGCGGAGCGGCTGTTCGGCTACGAGCAGGGCGAAATCGCCGGCCGCAGCATCAACGTCCTGATGCCCACGCCGTACCGCGAGCAGCATGATGCCTACATGCAGCGCTACCTCTCGACCGGCGAGCGGCGCATCATCGGCATCGGCCGCATCGTGGTCGGCCAGCGCAAGGACGGGTCGACCTTTCCCATGCACCTGACGGTGTGCGAGCTGCGTTCCGGCGAGCGCCATCACTTCACCGGCTTCATCCGCGACCTGACCGACCAGCAGCTCACCGAGAGCCGGCTGAAGGAGCTGCAGTCGGAAGTGACGCACATGTCGCGCTACACGGCGCTCGGCGAGATGGCCTCGACGCTCGCCCACGAGATCAACCAGCCGCTGACGGCGATCAGCAACTACCTCAAGGGCACCCAGCGCCTGCTCCAGCGCATGCAGGGCGACGACGCCGCAATCCTGCGCGACGCCGTCGGGAAGGCGGCCGACCAGGCCCTGCGCGCCGGCCACATCATCCGCCGGCTGCGCGAGTTCGTGTCGCGCGGCGAAAGCGAGCGGCTGATCGAGAGCCTGCCCAAGCTGATCGAGGATGCCAGCACGCTGGCCCTCGTGGGCGCCCGCGAGAACGCCGTCGCGGTCGCCTTCCGGCTCGATCCGCAGGCCAACCTCGTGCTTGCCGACCGCATCCAGATCCAGCAGGTGCTGGTCAACCTGATCCGCAACGCCATCGAGGCGATGATCGAGGTCGAGACCCCGCGACGGCTCGAGATCGCGACGGTTGCGGGCTCCGACGGGCTGGTCGAGGTGACGGTCGCCGATTCCGGTGCGGGCCTCGCCCAGGAGGTCGCGCGCAACCTGTTCCAGCCCTTCACGACCACCAAGCGCAAGGGCATGGGCCTCGGCCTTTCGATCTGCCGCACCATCGTCGAGGCGCACGGCGGCAGGATCTGGGCCGATGCACGGCCGGCCGGCGGCACGGTCTTCCATTTCACCCTGCGCACGGCGGCGGAAGGCGAGGAAGCGGGCGATGCCTAACCAGGTCGTTCACGTGATCGACGACGATGCCGACGTACGCCAGTCGCTCGCCTTCCTGCTCAGCACGGCGGGCCTTGCCGTGCGCGTCCACGACTCGGCCACCTCCTTCCTCCAGGTGCTGCCCGAAGTGCACGACGGCTGCGTCGTCACCGACATCCGGATGCCCGGCATGGACGGTCTGCAGCTGCAGCGGCGGCTGGCCGAACTGAAACCCGGCCTTCCGGTGATCGTCATAACCGGCCATGGCGACGTGGCACTCGCGGTCGACGCCATGAAGGCGGGCGCGATCGACTTCATCGAGAAGCCGTTCGACGACGAGACCCTGCTGACCGCCATCCGGGCCGCGCTGGCCCGGGACGCCCGCGACAGCGCGCGAGAGGCGCAGCTCGCCGCGATCCGGACCCGCCTGCAGGCGCTTTCCGAGCGCGAGCGCGAGGTTCTGCAGGGCCTGGTGTCGGGCAAGGCCAACAAGGTGATCGCCTACAACCTCGGCATCAGCGCCCGCACCGTCGAGGTCTATCGCGCCAACGTCATGACCAAGATGCAGGCCGACAGCCTGTCCGAGCTCGTCCGCATGGTCCTTTCGGTCGGCGACGCCTCCTAGGCACGATCCCGTGAGCTTTGCGCTGGATCAACGAGCAGCCTCCGCCGGCAGGCGACAGTGCGCCATGGTCGGAGATTCCGAAATCGTCCTGCTGGTCGACGACGATGCCGCAGTGCGGGCTGCACTCAAGTTCGCGCTCGAGGTCGAGGGCTTCAGGGTACGGCTCTATGCCGGCCCCGAGCCGTTGCTGGCGGAACGGGATCTGCCGGCAAAAGGCTGCATCGTGATCGACTACCGCATGCCGGTGGTCGACGGGCTGGAGCTCGTTGCCCGCCTGCGCGGACGCGGCGTCGAACTGCCGATCCTGATGATCAGCGGCCGCGTCAGCGACGATCTCAGGACCCGCGCCGCGCGACTGGGCGTGCGCACCGTCCTGGAGAAGCCGCTGTCCGATGCCGCGCTGGTCGAGAGCATCCGGTCGGCTGTCGATGGGCGGGCCTGAAGCCGGCTGCCCCGATCCGCCGCGGCCGATCGACCGGAGGGCGATTCCCGAGACGATCCTGGGTTACGTCGTGCGCCACACCGCCCGCCACCAGCTCGGGCTGGCGGCGCTGTCCATCCTGGTGTTCGCCCTGGCCACGGTGCCGCTCGAGCTGCAGCGGCGCATCGTGAATGCGCTGGTGGCGCGCGGTCCCTTCGAAACGGTGTTCTGGCTCGCCGTGCTCTACGTCGGCGTGGCGCTCGCCGAGCAGAGCCTCAAGCTCGCGCTCAACGTCTATCGCGGCTGGGTGGCGGAGAACACGGTCCGCCGGCTGCGCGGCCTCGTCGGCGAGGTCGCCGGGGCCGCCCAGGCCGGCGCCGGCGAGGCCGGCTCGGGCGAGGAGGCGGGCGTGCAGATCTCGATGGTGCTGGAGGAGGCGGAGCCGATCGGCGGCTTCACCGGCATGAGCCTGTCCGAGCCGCTGCTGCAGGGCGGCATCCTGGCCAGCGTCGTGGGCTACATGGTCTATCTCGACTGGCGGCTCGCGCTGCTGGGGCTCGCCTTTTTTCTCCCGCAGACGGTGTTCGTTCCGCTGCTGCAGCGCGCGATCAATCGCCGCGCGCGGTCGCGCATCCTCGTCAAGCGCGGCATCTCGAGCGGCCTGGTGGTCAACGCCGCGACAGGACGCCCGGGCTGGGGCTGGACGCAGGATCCGATCGGCCGGGTCTTCGAGCTCAACATGGGTATCTACCGGCTGAAGTTCACGATGAACCTGCTGATGAACATGATGCACCACTTCGCGGTCGCCGCGACGCTGTGCTTCGGCGGCTGGCAGGTGCTGCAGGGCGAGATCGAGATTGGAACGGTCGTGGCCATGGCCGGCGGTCTCGGCAAGCTGAACGATCCGTGGGGCGACCTGGTGAACTGGGCCCGCGAGCTCGCCGTCGTCGGCATCAAATACCGGCTGTTTTCCGGCGTCCTGGCCGACCTCTCCGCAGCTCCCGCGCCCCCCGGCGCCGCGGCCCGCGACATTCCGTCTACGTAGAATCCCTTAGTCCAACACCCGAATGGTGGGCCCGGCGCCGCGCCGGTACTGCAGATCGTCGCTTCCAGTCCGGGGAGGATTGTCATGCAGATCGCCGCCACCCAGATCGCCGCCGCCGCCCACCGTATGCCCGCCGCCATCGTCATGCGCGGTGCCGTCAACATGCCGCCTGCGCCCCTGCGCGGCAGTGCCGCCGCCGGTCAGTCGCGTCAACTTGCCAAGGGCGAGGAACTGTTCGCCGAGGGCGACAATTCGGAATATTTCTACAAGATCGTTTCCGGCTCGGTCCGCACCTACAAGCTCCTGAGCGACGGTCGCCGGCAGATCGATGCCTTCCATCTCGTCGGCGACATCTTCGGTCTCGAGGCCGGCGACGAGCATCGCTTCACGGCCGAGGCGCTGACCGACACCACCGTGCTGGCCTTCCGCCGCTCGCGGCTCGCCGAGCTAACGGCCGACGATCCCGCCTTCCGCGATCAGGTGATGGTCGCGATGATGCGTAGCCTCGAGCGCGCCCAGGATCACATGCTGCTGCTCGGCCGCAAGACCGCCCAGGAGAAGATCGCCACCTTCCTGCTCGACATGGCCGGCCGCGTCTCGGAGGACGGCGGCCACATCGAGTTGCCCATGCAGCGCTCCGACATCGCCGACCATCTCGGTCTCACCATCGAGACCGTGTCGCGCACCCTGACGCAATTCGTGCGCGAGGGCCTGATCCGGCTGCGCGCCGGCAGCCGCTCCGTCGATCTTTGCAACATGGGCGCCCTGCGCCAGCTCAACGCCTGACGCTGACGCCGGGCGGGACCCGTCCCGCCCGGTCGCCTTGCGGCGTTGCCGGTGTTTCTTGGCTAGTGTTTTTTGCCGGCCGGCAGTTCGCCCGTCCGGCGCTTCCACGACCAGTACTGCACGGTCGAGAGGGCGAGCGCCACGCCCAGCGCGACGAACGCGCCACAGGCGAGCAGCAGGAAATGGAACTGGGGTTGCGTCATCTGGCGTCTCCGTGGGTGAGGGGGCTGTTCAGTGCGGCGCGTGGCCGATCGGCTCGACCGGGCGGATGCGGTCGATCGCCTTGAAGGCGCGGCGCGCGTGGGCCAGCAGCTCGCCGTCGGTCGGATGGTCCATCGCCTCGACGCCGGCCAGCTTCTCGCGAACCCACGGCATGCTTTTCTCGACGTGCCGCAGCAGCTCCTGCTTGCCCTGGGCAGGGCCGACCAGCAGCCATTCGGAGGTGCCGCGCAGGGCGTCGACGATATGGTCGAAGAAGCTGATATCCATGGCGGCCCGGCCGGCGCCGATGGTGCCCGCCTTGTGGTGGACCTTGCGGAACGGGCTGTGCGCCTTGATCGTCTCGCGCTCGACGTCCTTGGTGTTGAACCGGAAGACGTGCGCTTCCTTGGAGTCCATCCAGACGATCGCGTGCTCGTGCATCGTTCATTTCTCCCGACAGATTTGTGCGAAATCTGCGGGCGACGCGGCGCGATGCGTTTGATTCAGGTCAAATCGGCGTCAATCGGTCGCGTCTGAGCCGTCGGGCGAGCCCGGCACTTCCTCAGCCATCAGCCGCCCGTTGAGGGGATTGACGACATGCATGCCGCCGCAGGCAAGGCAGTGCTGACCGACGAAGCGCGGCAGCGGGCCTTCGGCCTACTCATGACGACCCTGGACGTTGTAGCCGGTTGCCGGACAGCGGAAGACGAAAGTACGCACTTCTTCAGTATATCGACTGCAAGGCGCATCTGCTTGATCTGGGTCAAACGCGCGACTTCGCCGCGGCCGGCTTGCCGGCCGCGGCGTTGCGTGTTCACAGGGTCTGCACTCGGGGCGGGAGCCCCGGCGGTTTCTACTTCACGTACTTGAGCTCGACCTCGGCCAGGCCGCCGGCGACGTTGAGGCCGAGGCTGCCCTCGACGCTGACCGGCTGCAGCGTGACCTGCCTATTGCCGCCGCCCACCAGCACGTTGGCGCCGGCGCCGGCGCCCACCGTGGCCTGCACGGTCGGGCCGACATAGCCGCCGCTCAGCGCACCTGCCGCGATGTTGCCCGGCGCGAACACCAGCCACACGATCTGCGATTCCTTGGTGAAGCCGATGTCGACGCCATAGCGCTTGATCGAGCCTTTGTACTTCTCGCCGACCCCGTCGGTGCGCGCGAACAGGCAGTCGAGCTCCTTCGACGAGCCGAAGATGAAGCCCATGCCGCCCGCCACCTTGCAGGTCAGCGAACCGACATTGGCGCCGTACTTGCCGGACGCCTGCGCCGTGCCGGGCGCCGCCGGCGTCTGCGCGGCGGCGCCGAATGCGGTGACGAGCAACGCCGCAGCGCCGAGGATCGGGAAGGCGAATCGCTTCATGGCAGGCTCCTTCGGTTGATCGGTTTCTCGCCGGCCATTCATCCCCGCGCCGGCGACGGGCTCATTGATCCATCTCAACGCCCGCCGGATCGCCCCCTAGATCGCATGGCCGGCCGCTTCGGCGCGCAGCCGGGCGATGCGCAGCGGACGCAGCACGGCGATGCCCAGCACGGCCGCCGCGACGTTCAGGCCGACGGCGATCGCGAACACGATCTGCCAGTCGCCGGTCGCCCGCACCAGCGGATCCGACAGCGGCACCAGGATGGCGGCGAAGCCCTTGGCGGTGTGCAGCATGCCGGCGTTGGTGGTGGCGTAGCCCGAGCCGAAATAGTCGGTGCAGGCGGCGGGGAACAGGCTCGCGACCTCGCCCCAGGCGAAGAACACCAGGCTCGCCAGCAGCACGAACATCACCGGATCGTGGCCCCAGCGCGCGAAGGCCCAGATGCTGACGGCGCCCATGGCGAAGGCCATGAACATCGTGATCTCGCGCCCGATATAGTCCGACAGCCAGCCGCACAACGGCCGCGCCACGCCGTTGGTGACGCGGTCGAGCGCCAGCGCGAAGGTGAGCGCCGGCAGGGTGAGGCCGAGCAGGCTGACCGGCACGTCGGCCACCCGGAAGTTGCGCGCGATGGCGGCGAGATGCGCGGTGAAGGTGAGGCCGGCCGAGGTCACCAGCAGGGACATGACGAACAGCAGCCAGAACAGCGGCGAGCGCAGCACCTCGTGGGGCGCGTGGTCGCGGCGGGCGTGGGCGACGCGCCGGGACTCCGGCGGCAGATGGCCGGTTTGCGGCTTGGCCAGCAGCAGCGCCGCCACGCACACGATCGCGCCCTGGCCGAGGCCGAACCACAGGAACGCCGCCTCGTAGCCGGCATGGTCGATCGTGTGGTGCATGGGGATGATGGTGAGCGCCGAGCCGATGCCGTAGCCCGCGACGGTGAGGCCGGCGGCCAGCCCGCGGCGGTCGGGAAACCATTTCAGCGCATTGCCGAGGCAGGTGCCGTAGACGCAGCCCGCGCCGATGCCGCCCAGCGCCGCGCCGAGATAGAGCAGCGGCAGCGAATCGGCGACCGAGTTGAGGCTCCACGCCAGCGCCACCAGCAGCCCGCCGGCCAGCGCCACCGGCTTCGGCCCCAGCCGGTCGACCACCCAGCCCTCGAACGGCACCAGCCAGGTCTCGCTCAGGATGAACACGGTGAAGGCGACCTGGATGGCGGCGCGGCCCCACTCGTATTTCTGGTTGATCGGATGGACGAACAGGGTCCAGCCGTGCTGCAGGCTGGAGATCATCACCATGCAGACGATGCCGGCGAGAAGCTGCACCCACCGGTTGACCGGCAGGCCGGCCGCTTCCGGGCCGGAAGGACGGGACGGCATGAGGCTGACGGATCTCCCTCGATTCGATCGGCGTCGCCGACCGGCGCCGGAACGCGCTCTATCCTAGCGCATCCCCGGCCGCCACTTCACCAGCGCCCGATGTCGGTTCGATGAACGGGACCGCTCAGGACGGGTCGTGGCGCCGGCCGAAGTGGAAGTTCTCGCCCATGATGCGCGGCGAGACGAGGGGCACCAGCGGCCAGCACCACGCCAGCAGGTCGAGTCCCGCCACGACTCCGACCGAGCCCGAGGCGGCGAGGCCGACCATGATGCCGCGCCGCGTCCAGTCGCCCGGGATCCAGGGCGCGACGAGCTGGCGCGACAGCTCCGCCGACTGCGCCTCGAGCGCGCTGCGCTCCTCTGAGGTGAGATGGCCCTCGCGCAGGGCGTCGTCGATGAACTCGAGCCTGGCCTTTAACCGGAGATAGCCGTCCCTGGTCATGGGAGCCTCCCTGCCGTGGTCGCGGCCGGCCGCTACGTCAGCACGGCAAGCCGCGTCATCCTGAACTTCTCGTCGGCGCAGTCGGCGAGCTTCAGCAGCGCCGCCGTCGTGTGCGGCGCCTGCACATGCACGCGCGCCGCCGCCTCGTCGGTCCAGCGGCCGACCAGCACGTAGGTTCCACGCGTCTCGCTGCGGTACCACTCGTAGCGCACGCAACTCCTGTCGAGCGCACGCGTCGCCGCGCTCAGCTCCCGCAATATCTCTTCCGCCTCCGCCTCGCGGCCGGACTCGATCTTCTGCGTGACGATGACGTCGAACATCCCTGCTCCCCCGCCTGGCGCCGACTGCGTTCAATTCTGCCGTCCGGCAAACGGCGAAGGCAATGCAGCGACGTCAATGAGTCGCCCGCAATTTGCATGCCGATGGCAACCATGACGGGCGCGGCCCGGCCCGTCCCCGGCACCTCCCGGCGCTCTTTACGCGGCCGCCTGCATGCGCATGATGCCGTCCCCGACCCCCCCAGATCCCCTCACGGGACCCCGACCATCAAGACCCCCGACCATCAAGACGAGGACATCATGCGCCCCTCCCGCCTCAGCCTGCCCCTCGCTCTCGCGCTCGTCTGCGCCGCCGGCCTCGCCGCCGCCCAAACCACGCCTACGCCCACGCCCACGCCGGCACCCGCACCCGCCGCTGCGTCCGCGAAAGCCTTCGACATGACCGGCACCTGGACCGGCACCAGCAAGAGCATCGTGAGCGGCCTGCCGGTGCATCATCCGGTGACCTCGCCGCCGGTGATCGTCGACGGCCATCGCCTGACCGAGGTCAAATTCAAGGTCGTCATCGACGGCCAGGAAGACCGCCGCTTCTGGGGCAACATCTCCTCGGCCGCCCGGGTCGAGCAGGTGATCGGCGTGATCGCCGCCGACGGCAGGCGCGTGCGCATGGTCGGCCAGGGCGGCGGCCTGATAGAGGGCACCGTGCTCGAGGACGGCACGCTCGAGCTCTTCTACGTCGAGAGCCGGGTCGGCGTTTCGGTCGCCGCCACCAACCTGCTGACCCGCGAGAAGAAGTAGCCCCGCCGAAGCTGAATCACTTTCCTCTCCCGTCTTCGGGTAGGGTGATCGCATATGTCTTTTCCCTGCCCCCGCGAAGCGGGGGAAGTGCCGCGTCTTACGCGGCGAAGGGGGTCAAGAGCGTCGATGAAGGCTCGCCCGTCGACGCCCCCTCCGGCCTTCGGCCACCTCCCCCGCGGACGGGGGAGGAGAACGATTCTGATTCAGTCGGAAAGTCTCTAGGTCGCTTGACGACCTGGCACCGGCTTCGCGGAGTCCGCGAAGGGGAAGAATGCGGTCTCGATACCGGTGGTTCAATTGGCGACGGAAAGTCTCTAGCCTCGCCGTCATGTGCGAGCTCTTCTGCCTGTCCAGCCGCCGGCCGACGCGCGCCACCTTCTCGCTCCGGCATTTCGCCGCCCACGGCACCGCGGGCTACGGCCGCAACATCGACGGCTGGGGCGTCGCCTTCCACGAGGGCCGCGACGTCCGCCTCTACAAGGAGCCCGAGCCGGCGGGCGGCAGCCCGTGGCTGGGCTTCATCGAGCAGCAGTCGCTGCCGACCCGGCTGCTGATCAGCCACGTCCGCCGCGCCACCTGCGGCGGCAACAGCCACGCCAACACCCAGCCCTTCCTGCGCGAGCTGGGCGGGCGCATGCACCTCTTCGCCCACAACGGCTCCTTCGACGACATCGCCGCGCGCTTCGATGCGGCGGCGCATCGCTTCCGCCCGGTCGGCGAGACCGATTCGGAGATCGCCTTCTGCCTCCTGCTGGAGCGCCTCGCGCCGCTGTGGGAGGGCGCCGCCCCGCCGTCGCTCGCGGCGCGGCTCGCCGCCGTCGAGGCCTTCGCCGCCGCCATGCGGCCCCGGGGCGTCGCCAACTTCCTCTACAGCGACGGCGAGTTCGTGTTCGGCCACGGCCACCGCCGCACCCAGACCGACGGCAGTGTGGCGCCGCCCGGCCTGTGGCTGCGTCATCGCCATCGCGCCGGGCCTCCCGAGCCTTCCGCGTCGGGCGTCGCCATTCGATCGAACGGTCACCTCCACCCGGACGAGCCGCAGCAGATGGCGCTGCTCGCCAGCGTCCCCGTGACCGCCGATCCGTGGCGGCCGCTCGGCGAGGGCGAGATCGTCGTCCTGTCGGCCGGCGAGCTGGCCTCCGTCGCCCACCCGTAGGCCGTCGGCGCGACATCGGCGCGCGCCGGGTCCTTTCACTTCCGATGCGGAGGCATCGTGTGGCGTGTCGACTGCCGGAATGCGAGAGTGCGGCCAAGGGAAACGCTTCGGAGACGGCAAATGCCGATCCATATGGACATATCGCCGATGAACCGCCTGGTGGTGATCGTCGCGCGCGACCACGTCACGGCCGAGGAGATCGCCGACACGACGAAGCGGCTGGTCGCCGCCGACGTGCCGGGCTACGCCAAGATCGTCGACGTCACGACCTCGAAGTCCGACCTCACGCGCGAGCAGGTCGAGAAGATCGCCAGCCTGCTGCGTGGCGATCCGGCCGACCGCCGGCGCGGCCCCGTCGCCTTCGTGGTGAACCCGGCGCGCAAGGGCTTTGCCGACGCCTTCGCCGAGGTGACCAGGGGCGAGCGGCCGATCGAGCTGTTCGCCAGCCTGCACGCCGCCCGCCGCTGGCTGCTCGAGGGCGGCGCCCATGCCGGCGCCTCGCGCCCGGGCAGCGCGCTGCACGACGGCATCCGCGTCTGGGAGTGAGGGCGCGCCGGCCGGCTGGAGTCATTTCGAGACGACGACCTCACCCTGAGGAGCATCGCGAAGCGATGCGTCTCGAAGGGTGGGCAGCAGGCGCGGTGTGTGCAGCCCATGCTTCGAGTAAGGCGCATGTGAATGCGCCGGGGCTGCTGCGCAGCCTCCTCAGCATGAGGTGAGGTGGATCGACTCGAGGCGGAAAGACTCTACCGCCTGCTGCCCCCGACCGGCATCCAGCGCGGCGGCAGCAGGCGGAGGTCGAGGAAGAAGCGGCCGCTGTCGTCCCCGATGCGCAGGAACGACAGCCACTCGGCCAGGAACGGCACGTCGTAGGTCGCGCGGAAATAGATTTCTGCCCGCTTGGCCATCTCGGGATCCTGGACGATCGGGTGGCCGATCAGGGCGCGGAACGGGCAGCGGAAGGTCGCGGCCTCGCCGGGCCGCAGCCCCGCCACCGCGTTGGCCGGCAGCGCCACCTGCTCGGCCTCGACCAGGGTCGGCTCGATCCGCGAGGCGCGCACCTGGGCCAGCACGCAGCCGAGGCGAAGATGGCCGAGCGCCAGCCAGGTGCTGGTGTTCTCGACCCGGAACACCGTGTCGAACGGCGAGCCTTCCTCCGCCGCCTCCGAGGAGAAGGCGGGCACCGGCCGCAGCGACCACGCGATGTAGCCGAAGCCCGTGAGGCCCGCGATCACGAACAGCGTCACCAGCAGGCTCCGCAGCGTGCGGGCGCCGCCGCGCGCCATCTCCAGCAGCTCCTGCTGCAGGGTCGAGCTGGGCGGCGGCGGCGGCTGCGGACCCGCCGGCCGTCGCGCGCGCGCCGCCGCGGGCGCCGGCCGCGCGCCGGAGCTCTTTCGCTTCTGCTTCGTCGTCTTGGTCGTCGTCCGCCGGCGCGCCATGGCGGCGCCATCATGGCGTCCGCCGCGGCGAACGCCAGCGCCATCGCGTCGCGCGCGACGCCAGGGTCATCGCGTCGCGCGCGACAGGCGGCCGGAAAGAAAGCGAAGAAAAAAAGGTGGCAGGACGAGCGCGTTGATGGTTGGGGAATCGCTCGTCCTGCCGGGGCCTTCCTGGGGTGTGGGAAGCGCCTCCGGAGAGGCGAGAAGGCAGCGTCACTCTGGCGGGGCGACCCCTCGGCGTCATCGAATGAAACGTCCAATCCGGAGACGATCGCCCGGCATTCGCTCCGTCCCGGACCGAACGCAGCGCGCGGCCCGCCGGCCGCCGGCCTAGGCTCTCCCCGACCTCCTCTGAATGAACGAACGAATTACAATATGAGGAGGCTTCTCGTGGAACTTCTGCTTGTCGAAGGCGACCCCGCGCGGCGCGTCGTCCTGGCCCGCCACCTCTGCGGCTGCGGCCATCGCGTGACGCTCGCCTCCTCGCTGGCCGAGGCCAGGGAGATCATGGCTTTCGTGCGCAACGGCGCCGGCTGCCCCGCCGCCGCCCTGGTGTCGGAGGACCTGCTCGGCCGCCGCGGCGACGCCTTCCGCGCCGAGCTGGCGGCGCGCTTCCCGCGCCTCGCCTGGGTGCCGGTGCGAGGCGACGTCGATCTCACCTGGCTCGCCGACTGGCTCCGGCGCACGGCGGCGCGGCCCGTCCGTCCGCTCCGGCAAGCGCGGCCGGCGCGCGCGACGGGGACGGGGCGCCGCTGCCTCGACATCCTGCTGCTCGAGCCCGACGAGGAGGTCCGGCGCGAGGCGGCGCGGCGCCTCGGCGCGCAGGGCGACCGCGTCGTGGCCCACGCCTCGCTGGCCGCGGCGCGGCGCGAGCTCGACCGCGCGCTGCCGCTCGACGTGCTGGTCGCGCCGGTGCGGCTGGGCGAGGACGAGACGATCTCGCTGTTCCTCGCCGCGCAAGAACGCCGCCCGGCGCTGCGCTGGATCGTGTCGTCGGCGCCGCAGCCCGCGACCCAGGCCGCGGCGCGGCCGCCGCTGCGGCTCACCTTCGGCGAGATCGACCGGCTGCGGCGTTCGATCGAGAGTGGGCCTGCGCCGGCGTGAGGGTGGCGGCACGTCCGCGGGGGATCGGCTACAGTCCCGGCCATCACCCGAAACAAAGCCCCCACGAGGACTGTTGAAATGAGCACCACCGAGTACGTGCCGCCGAAGGTCTGGACCTGGAACAAGGCGAGCGGCGGCCGCTTCGCCAACATCAACCGCCCGATCGCCGGCCCCACGCAGGACAAGGAGCTGCCGGTCGGCAAGCATCCGATGCAGCTCTATTCGCTGGGCACGCCCAACGGCCAGAAGGTCACCATCATGCTCGAGGAGCTGCTGGCGCTCGGCCACGCCGGCGCCGAGTACGACGCCTGGCTGATCCGGATCGGCGAGGGCGAGCAGTTCGGCTCGGGCTTCGTCGGCATCAACCCCAACTCCAAGATCCCCGCGCTGCTCGACCGCTCAGGGCCCCTCAACGGATCAGGGGGCCCAATCCGCGTCTTCGAATCGGGCGCGATCCTGATGCACCTCGCGGAGAAGTTCGGCGCCTTCCTGCCCAAGGTGGGCGACCCGGTGCGCGCCGAGGTCCTGTCCTGGCTGTTCTGGCAGATGGGCAGCGCGCCCTATCTCGGCGGCGGCTTCGGCCACTTCTACGCCTACGCGCCGACCAAGATCGAATATGCCATCGACCGCTTCGCGATGGAGACCAAGCGCCAGCTCGACGTGCTCGACCGCCGCCTCGCCGAGTCGAGGTTCCTCGGCGGCGACGACTACACGATCGCCGACATCGCGGTGTGGCCGTGGTACGGCGGCCTCGCCAAGGGCCTGCTCTACGGCTCGGCCGAGTTCCTGGCGGTGCAGGACTACAAGCACGTCAACCGCTGGGCCGACGAGATCGGCGCCCGCCCGGCCGTGAAGCGCGGCCGCATCGTCAACCGCCTGCAGGGCGACCCCAAGGCCCAGCTCCGCGAGCGCCACGATGCCAGCGACTTCGAGCTGCGCACGGAGGACAAGGTGGGGGCGAAGGGGTAGGGGTGCAGTCGCCGTCGCGTGCAACTGCAGTTGCGTCCCTTAAGGACACTCCCAGGCCATTCTGCTTCGCTAAAGCTTTTGATGGCGAATGTGCTCGACTGTTCGTGGCAGCGGCGGTTACGACGGCAATTGCGGAACAACACGCAGTAATTGTATATTTGAAGGGATTAGCAAGCGCGGGGGAGAGGCTACGTGGATCAGCGACCTAAGCTGAGAGTTGTCTTGGGACGCGCCCTCCTTTTGCATGACTGTAGTTTGGTTTTCGCTTCTATCGACTCGATCGGATCACCTGGAGCTCTCAATAGCTGGGTGCGAAGTGAGCTAGGTCTAAGTCTAAGCCTGTCACCGGCGACGTCGGAATCGCTGCGTGAAGGCTATGCGCTGGAAAGGGTCGGACATGAAGACAGGTTGCTGGCGCTAATCGTCACCATTGGCGAAGGAAACGCGCGGCAGCTGCTTCAACGCAACCTTGAAAAGGCGCTGACTGATCGGAGACATAGGAGTGAAATCGCCTTCGCCGAGGAAGTTTGGTTGCCCTTAATGGGAGTCGGTGCCGGTGGATTAGATCCAATTGTGAGTCTTCGGGTGACGCTGTCAGTCATCGGAGACATGCTCGACCACGAGTTGTTGCGTTGGCGAACTCTTCGAATTTCGCTCGGTGTTGATTTTAGCGACGAGACGGTCAGAAAAATTGCGGACTACGCAAAGGCATTCTTCGCGGCGACGGAATATTCAGTAGTCTTTTCAGAGAAGATTGAACTTCAAGATGGAGAAGAGGCTGCCCAGTCTGCGTTGGATGAGCCTTCAAGCATAACGCCGCTTCGCGCATACAAGGATGATTTGCCAACGCAAGTAGACGCGCCGTCAACGGAACCGAAGCTTGGCTTTCCGGATATCGCGAAGAGCATAGTCGCTGTCGTTGAAGAAACCGTCAGCGTTGACCCGCGAGATGTCGAAGACAAGGCAAATGTTCGACAACAAGAATGGCTGTCGGCATCCGATGCCCGACTTACAGTTGGGATATTCGCGCCATGGGGCGCAGGCAAGTCGACCCTTATCAATGCTCTGCGTAGCGCATTTCTTGCGCGGCAGTATCCCGTATTCATGGTTAACCCATGGAAATGGGACGGAAAAGGTGACCTGCATGACTTTGTAAGGTCTTTGGTCGTTGACCAAGCGGGCCGTCAGGGGAACGCAGGCCTTTTGTTGTGCTGGCTGAAGCTGCGAACTTTCTGGCGAAGCTATCGGGCTCGAATTTGGTGGGCCGCTTTCGTGGTGACTGTCTTTGCGGTTTTCTATCAGCCGCTATCGGCCTTTGTAGTTCGCATCGTATCCAGCGGCGATTCCAAAGCGATCTTTGGAGAGTTGTTGAAGGCCGCAAGCCTCGAGTGGTTGATACCGCTTGCCCTTATCGCTCTTCCCACCATCTCGGGTTGGATCGGCAACTTTCTCAGTACTCAGATTGAGGCGAAGTTCTTCAGCGCTGTTCCGACCAAGCTGGGGGCGGACGGCCTGTCTCTCGTTTACCGAGATATTGCTACGTTGATCTATCGAGGAAATCGCACGTTCCGGCCATTCATCTTCTTTGTAGATGATCTCGATCGTTGCAGCCCCGAACGTGTGGCGGTTGTGCTTGAGTCGGTGCACAGCCTTACTGCCGCCGGGTGTGTGGTGTTTCTCGCTTGCGATGACGAGTACGTAGTCGCAGCGTTGAATGCGCACTACGAGAAGGTTGCGAAGGTCTATGGCGACGGGAAGGTATTTGGCCGTCGGTACTTGGAGAAGATTGTTCAGATTCCATTCAGGCTGCCTCTCTTGAGAAATCAGGATGTGTTTGAATTGGGTATTGCTCGACAACCATCGCCTGATCCTCAATTGGATTCCGGACCTAGCCAGCCGGCAGCATCTGACAAATTGACTGCTAGTCACAGTGTCGCTCTTCAATCGACAGAGAGGCCGGCACTTGAATCAACGGTAGAGGGAGCAGATAGGCGTGAAGGCCTTCATGACGTTCAGCTTCAAGAGATCGTTGGTGACATTCTAGGCTATGCAGTCGAGCCGCTCGGATTAAATGTTCGACAAGCAAAGTCCCTTGGCAACACACTGAAGCTTTATCTTCGCATCTGTAGGTGCAGAACGGAATCCGAAGCGCGCCAGGTGGCCGCGTTTGTGTTTGCTGATCGGTTGGATGCGCGTTGGCTTGATGCTCAATATCACGGTGTTGTAGTTAGTGATTCCGCGATTGGAATGGCTGACGGTCTGGCTGCGCGATTGGCTTCGATGATTGGAGATGATCGGCAACAGATGCTGAGTCTGTATCACCTGCTCGGGAGACGCCCGGGCCCTTCTCTTTCGGCGATGGCATGAGCGTCCGAACTATTTGGCTTCGGCGACCTAATTTCTGGCCAACTGACAGCTTCAGCTGGAAACGATAGGAATTCTCCGCTAGCATGATTCCGGTGCGCCCGGTCCGAAAGGATCGGGCTTTTGCATGTCTAGGGCAGGTCCTGACCTGCCGTTCACAACTAGGCCGAGCTTCGCTCGGCCATGGAGCGACAGGACATTGCGTAGCAGTGTCCAAGAGCGCCGCGAGATGCTGGTGCAAGCACTGCTAGCAGCCATGCGCTGTGCGGGAGCAGCCATGCACCAAGACACTTGCAGGTTCAGCAGGAAATGATAGGGTGTTTCCGCTAGCATGATCCCGGTGCGCCCGGTCCGGAAGGACCGGGCTTTGTCATGTCTAGGGCAGGTCCTGACCTGCCGTTCACAACCATAGAGGCCGCTGCGCTCAAATCGGCTGTACGGCGCGGCATACAAGGAAGGGGCATCCAAGCTCCCTCGCTGCGCCCGCCAGTTAAGACCTAGCCGATTGGCCGAGCTTCGCTCGGCCATGTAGCGACAGGACATTGCGCAGCAATGTCCGAGAGCGCCGCGAGGTGCCGCTGCAATCACTGCATGCAACGACATGCCTCAACGACAAGCTCGCGTCAGAGAAGACCGTCGAACGAGCCCATCGAGCATCGAGATCAGAATTGCGACAACTGCTACAGGCTACAAAACGGTACGTCCGGGTGTCGCACGGCCGCCGGCCGGCCGGAGACAAAGTAGACAAACAAATCGCTTCAGGAGTCCCCCGCGACGCCGCCGAAAGCGCCGCGGGCCGGGCTTTTCGCCGCTCCGGGAACCGGAGTCGGGGAGGTCGGATTGTCTCCTGGCGTAACGCCTCGCCGTCGAGGCGGCGGCGGGAGCAGCGGCACAGCGCCGCGAATCGGGGCTGTGCCGCTGGTGCATCGGGCCTGTGCCGCGGAGGTTCGGCCAAGCCGTTGATCCGGCGCAGGGATCGGCGGTCTGCGGCACGGGCAGCGGCACAGGTGGCGGAATTTCGCGGCACGTTCCCTGTGCCGCTGCCCGCCGCGAAAATCGGGTAACGTCGCCGGCAATCGGGCCGGCGAGAACGGATGGGATGGAAGCGATGACCCAGGAAGCCAACAAGGACAGCAGCACCTACTGGAAGAAGCAGCGCGTCGAGCTGCGCGCCGCCGGGTTCGAGCCGGACCGCGCCGCCAAGGCCAGCGCCGTCGTGACCATCGCCGCCGCCTGGACCAACGCCCATCGCTGCAACAACCGCGTGCGCTCGCTCGCCGACCTGCTGGTCGAGCTGGTGGGCGAGCGCGGCGGGCAGGGGCTGGTGGTCGGCGCGCCGGCCGTGTCCGACGCGCTGACGCAAGGCACGCCGACGGCGGGCTTCAGCCTGGTGTCGCGCGACGTCGTGGCCGACTGCTTCGAGATCGGCCACCGCGCCCATCACGGCGAGGCGATGATCGTGATTTCGGGCTGCGACAAGACCGGCGCCGCGGCGCCGATGCCGCTCGCCCGGACCAACGCCTTCGGGCTGGTGCTCTATCCCGGCACCAGCTCGCCGGGCCGCGTCTCGTTCGGCGCCTGGGCGGCCAAGGGCAACAACCTCACCATCCTCGACTATGTCGAGGGCCGTGCCGCCCATGAGGCCGGCCGCATCTCGGCCGAGGAGGCACTGGAGCTGGAGCGCAACGTCATGCCGGGCAGCGGCACCTGCGGCGCCATGTTCACCGCCAACACGATGAGCACCATCGCCGAGTCGATCGGCATGATGCTGCCGCGCGGCGCGTCGCACCCGGCGGACTACGATGCGGGCTCCGACATCCATGCCGACGTGAAGGCCCAGGCCAGGGCCACGGTCGAGGCGCTCTACCGGCTGATCGAGAAGGGCATCCGCCCGCGCGACATCATGACGGAGCGCGCCTTCGAGAACGCCGTCACGACCGTCTATGCGATGGGCGGCTCGACCAACATGTATCTCCACCTGCTGGCGATCGCCCGCGAGGCGGGGCTGTCCTCGGTCGGGATCGAGAAGATCCAGGCGATCGGCGAGCGCGTGCCGCTGATCGCCAACCTGCAGCCGCACGGGCCCTACGCCATGGTGAGCCTGCACCAGTTGGGCGGCGTGCCGGTCGTGATGAAGGAGCTGCTGAGTGCCGGCCTGCTGCACGGCGATGTGATGACGGTGACGGGGAAGACGCTCGCGGAGAACCTCGCGGACGTGCCCACGCTCGATCAGTTGGGTGCGCAGGACATCGTGCGACCGGTCGCGAAGCCGTTCGCGCCGGCCAACAACCATATCAGCGTGCTCAAGGGCAACATCGCGCCGGAGAGCTGCGTGCTGAAGCTGTCGGGCAAGACCTTGGAGAATGGCGAGTTCCGCGGCCCCGCCCGCGTGTTCGAGTCCGAGGCCGCCACGATGGCGGCGATCCGGGCCAACGATATCAAGCCCGGCAGCGTGATCGTGGTGCGCAATGTCGGCCCCGTGGGTGGGCCCGGCATGCCCGAGATGGTGATGCTCACCATCCAGCTGCAGGGACGCGGCCTGGGCAAGGACGTGGCGCTGATCACCGACGGCCGCTTCTCGGGCGTGAGCCACGGCATCCTGATCGGCCACATCTCGCCCGAGGCCGCGCGCGGCGGCCCGATCGCCGCGGTGCGCGACGGCGACACCATCGTCATCGATCCCGCCGCGCGGACCCTGAACGTCGAGCTGTCCGACGCCGAGATCGCAAGCCGCATGGCCCGGTGGAAGCCGCCGGCTTCCGGCGTGCGTCCAGGCTCGGTCCACGACAAGTACATCCGCCTCGTCTCGTCCGCCCATCACGGCTGCGTCGTCTAACGCTGTCGTCCTGAGCGAAGCGAAGGACCTCGCGTCCGCCCCACCGATTCCCTGGCCGACGTGAGGTCCTTCGACTGCGCGCCTCCGGCGCTCCGCTCAGGACGACAGGTTGTTGTGACGCTCCCTGTCGTCCTGAGCGAAGCCGCCCGCAGGGCGGCGCAGTCGAAGGACCTTCTCTCCACGGGAAGAGGAGTTGCCGATCTGGTCGAGATGTTCGAGGGCCGTTAGGGTGCGCGTCCTGGTTTCGAGGGGAGAGTTCGTTCCATGAAAATCGATTTCACCGGCAGGAAGGCCATCGTCTGCGGCGGCTCCAAGGGCATCGGGCGTGCGATCGCCATGGGCTTCGCCGCGGCGGGGGGCGACGTCTCGATCTGCGCCCGCGATCCTGCGGGCCTCGAAGCAGCGCGCGCCGATCTCGCGAAGCACGGCCACAAGGTCCACACGGCGAGCGCCGACCTGGCGAAGGGCGATGCGGTGCGCGGCTATATCAAGGCGGCGGTCGCCGCGCTCGGCGGCTGCGACTTCCTGGTGAACAACGCCTCGGCCTTCGGCTCGACCGACGACGATGCCGGCTGGACCGCCAACCTCGCCGTCGACATGCTGTCGATCGTGCATGCCACGCAGGAGGCGCTGCCCGCGCTCAAGGCGTCGAAGGGCAGCGTGGTCAACATCTCCTCGATCTCGGCGCATCATCCCGCCGCGCGCCAGCCGCCCTACGGCGCCATCAAGGCGGCGGTGATCCATTACACCGTCACGCAGGCCGCGATGTACGCCAAGGACCGCATCCGCGTGAACTGCATCGCCCCCGGCTCGATCGAGTTTCCCGGCGGCGTGTGGGACCGGCGCAAGACCGACAACCCCGCGCTCTACAACGCCACCCTGGCCTCGATCCCGTTCGGCCGCATGGGCCTGCCCGAGGAGGTGGCGAACGTCGCGCTGTTCCTCGCCTCGCCGCACGCCTCGTGGGTCACCGGCCAGACGATCGCCGTCGCCGGCGGGCAAGGGCTGTAGGCGAGGAGGGGCGCGGCCGTTTCGTCAGCGAACGCCGCCGGAGAGCGCGGCCTTCGCAAAGGCAAGATCGCCGTCCAGGGCGATGGGGGCCTTCGGCGAGAGGGCAATCCGTCCGCTGGCGAGCCCGAGGAGCGCCGGCAGAGATCCTGTCAGGGTCGCCCGCGCCGGGTGCTCAGGTGCGCCCGGCGTCACGGTCCGACCCTTCGGACCGATCGAGACGGTGAGGCGCTCGCCGTCGCAGTCGATCGCCAGCACGCCCGCGGGCTTCGTCATGTCGCAACGGTCCAGCACGGCGCGCAGGGCAAGCGGCGCCCATCTCGGATCGACGAGATCGTCGCCGGGGCCGCGCTCCATCCAGACCGCGCCCCAGCGGATCAGGTCGAGGAGGGCGGGCTCGAGGGCGCGGCCGCGCCCGGTGAGCGTGTAGCGGACCGACTTCGACCGGGACGGGTGGGGGCTGCGCCTGACCAGCCCGTCCGCCTCGAGATCGCCGAGGCGCTGCACCAGCAGGTTCGAGGCAAGCCCCGGCAGGGCGGCGCGCAGGGCGCCGAAACCCGCCGACCCGAGCAGGAGTTCGCGCACGATCAGCAGGGTCCAGCGGTCGCCGACATGGTCGAGCGCGCGCGCGAGCCCGCAGAACTGGCCGTAGGATTTTCGCTGTTGTGGGGTTGTCATTCTGATTTATAATATAAAGTAGAATGACGGAGAGCACAATGTGGAACCTGACGAGATCGCGGAGCGGGCTGGCCTATGCCCGCCGCGGGCAGGGGCATCCTGTTCTGCTGATCCACGGCATTCCCGGCAGTGCGGCGAGCTGGTTCCCGGTCGCCCGCGAACTTGCCGCCGGGTTCGACGTCGTCGTCCCCAGCCTGCTGGGTTTCGGCGGCAGCGACCGGCCGCGCGATCTCGAGTCGCTGCACGCCGCCGCGCAGGCGGAGGCGCTGTGCCGTCTCCTCGATGAGCTGCAGATCCGGACATGCGCCGTCGCCGGTCACGATTTCGGCGGACCGGTCGCGCTTCTGCTCCAGGCGCGGCGCCCGCAGGCCGTCAGCCACCTCGCGCTGTTCGCCACCAACGCCTTCACCGATACGCCGATCCCCTTCCCGCTGTCCCTGACGACATGGCCGCTGCTGGGCGGGGCCGTCGCGTCCCTGCTTTTCTCACGGGCATCGCTGCGGGCGATGCTTCGCAGCGGAACGGGCTCGCCGCGCGTCGCGCTCGAGGCCGATGCGCATCTGGGCGATGCAGGCCAGGTGCGCTCGATCCGCACGATCTTCGCCGGAAGCCTGTCGCGCCTCGCCGAGCTCTACGCGCCGGTCGAAGCGCAGCTCGGCCGGGTCGAGGTGCCGGCCCTCGTCGGCTGGGGCGACCGCGATCCCTTCTTCTCGGTCGAACAGGGACGACGGACCGCATCCACGTTGGGCGCGCCGTTGCGCGTCTATGACGGCGCCGGCCACTTCCTGCCCGAGGAACGGCCGGCCGGGATCGCCGCCGATCTGCGCGACCTCGTGGCGGCAGACGCCGCATGACGGTGCAGGTCCTGGTCGAACGCCTCGACGCGCTGCTTCTGCGGGCGCCCGACGTTCGTCGCGGCAGGATGTTCGGAGATCCCGCCTACTATGTGGGCGGCCGGATGTTCGCCTGCGTCCACGGCGATGTCGTCGGGATCAAGCTTCCCGAGCAGGTGGCCGCCGATCTCGTCGTCCGCGGCGAAGCACAACCGTTCCAGCCGCATGGCAAGCGTCGGATGCGCGAGTGGATCCAGCTGCCCCGTCGGCCGGACCTTCCGGTGAAGCACCGGCGGATTCTTCAGGCGTCCCTGGAATTCGTCGGCGGCTTGCCGCCGCGCGCTCGCGTCAGCGGAAGTCTTCGGGCTTGACTTGATCGGCGCGTCTGGCCGCTATGCACTCCCGGAAGGCGCCGGCATGCTGCCCGGCGAGGTTTCGCCACGCTCGAAGGTCATCGCGGCGAAGCGCGCGCGGTAGTCGGCCGGCGTCATGCCGGTGTGGCGCTTGAACAGGCCGCGGAAGAAGGCGGCGTCCTCGTAGCCCACCTTGGTGCAGACCGCCTGGACCGACGTGCCGCCGCGCTCCAGCAGCTCGCGTGCCGCCGCGATCCGCAGCATCTGCACGTAGGCGCCGGGCAGGCAGCCGGTCGCCGCCTTGAAGCGGCGGATGAAGGTGCGTGCGCTCAGCCCGGCGCGCCCGGCCAGGCGCTCGATCGAGGTGTCGCGCTGGAAGTGCCGGCGCAGCCAGTCCTCGACCTCGCGGATCTTCCCGTCGTCGTGCGCCCGCGACAGCGGCGTCACCGCGAAGCCGGACTGCGAGCCGCGAGGCATGCTGACCAGCAGCGAGCGCGCGCACTTCAGCGCGATCTCGTGACCGCAGAAGCGCTGCACGAGGTAGAGGCTAAGATCGATCGCGGCATAGACGCCGCCGCTGCACAGGACACCGCGATCCTCGGTCACGAACTGCTCGGTCTGCCACAGCACGTCGGGATAGCGCTGGCGCAATACCTCGCCCATCGCCCAATGGGTGGTGGCACGCCGTCCGTCGAGCAGGCCGGCTTCGGCGAGGAAGGCGACGCCGGTGCAGATGCCCGCCACGAACGCGCCGCGCCGGTGCCACTTGCGCAGCCACGAGAGCAGCGCCGTGTTCTTCATGATGCGGTCCTGCAGGTCCCAGCCGGACGCCGAGACGATGATGATGTCGGTCTGCCGCACGTCGGCGATGGCGCAGTCCGGCACCAGTTTCTGCGAAGTGAGGCTGCTCACCGTGCGGCCGTCGACCGAGGCCATGCGCACGCGAAAGCGTGGCTCCTGGCTCTCGCCGCGCAGCCAGTTCCACAGTACGCCGGCGGAATGGAAGACCTCGATGGGCGCGATCGCCGTCGAGGCCATGCCGCCTTCGAGCAGGACCACGGTGACGTCGAGGACGTCGCTGGCCTTCGCCGGCCGGGGGGTGGCCTTGCGCGGGGTACGGCTAGCCATGCGGCCTCCTCTCGTCACAATGCGTTGCGGCCTGCCACAGGCCGAGATGCGCGCCGACCGGGTCGGCGACGATCGCGATGCGCGCCAGCCCCGGAATCTCGAGCGGCGCCACCAGCAGCTCGCCGCCCAGCGCCTCCGTGTGCCGCGCCGCGTGCGTCACGTCCGCCACTTCGACGTAAGGCGTCCAGTGCGAGGGCACGCCGCGGTCGATCTGCGCGCGCTGGAGCTGGTAGAGCGAGCCGATGTCCCGGCCGGCGAGCTGCAGCCGCGTGAAGCTGCCGCCCAGCCTTTGCTCCTCGCAGGGGTGCCAGCCGAACAACGCGCGATAGAAGGTCGCCGCACGCGCCGCGTCGCTCGCCGCGAGGTCGAGCCAGCAGAAGCGGCCGGCCGTGGAGGGAGGGAGAGGGGACATGCGGGGCTCCAGATAAGGAAGGTCACGCCGCTTTGGCAGGCGGCGTGACCTTGCGTCGGTTCAGCCCTGGCCCGTCATCGGGTCGATGATGGCCCGCACCTCGGTGACGGTGTTGGCCGGGAAGCCGCTCAGGCGCGCATGCTCCTGCACCGCCTTCTCGTCTTCGGCGAGGTAGATGCAGAAGGTCTTGTCGGCGACGACGAACGACTCCAGCCACTGGGCCTTGCCGCCCAGCTTGGCCAGCGCCTCGTTGGACTTGGCCGCGGCGCCCTTCAGTTCCGCCGCATTGAGGGTGCCGACACCCGGGATGTCGCGTTCGATGACATAGCGCTTCATGGTTCTCACTCCGTGTCGTTGTTGACGGGCGGAACATGGCGCCGCGGCCGGCGGCGCATCAGATGGCACGAATGACAATATACAGGGGCGATAATGCCAAAGCCGGCCGCGCCGCGCCAGCGCGTGCGGCGCCGCGCGCCCGCGTCAGCGGAAATCCTCGGGCCTGGTCAGCGGAAGTCTTCGGGCCTGAGCTCGATCGGCGTGCCGTGCGGCGTGCGGTCGGCGGCGTGGTCCCAGGCGTGGACGTAGCGGTCGAGCATCTCGGCCGAGGCGACGCCCTTCTCGGCCACCAGCCGCTCCAGCGTGGCGAGCCAGTGGAGATAATAGGTGCTGCCGTCGTCGGGATCGCCGGCGGCGCGCGCCTTGTCGATCTCCGCGCCGAGCGTCACGGCCCAGTCCTGCCAGGTGAAGACACCGCGCTGCTGCAGGGCGAGCGCCATCGCGAAGGCCTGCGCCTGCCATGGCTCGGCGAACACCGGCGCCGCGCCGGAGCCCTCGCCGTCACAAGGGATGCCCGGCACGTCGGCCAGCGCCCCGCGCACCGCGTCGCTCTTCATGTCTTGGGTCACGCCGCCTCCAGGTAGGGCTCGAACGCCTCGATCGAGACCTGCAGCGTCGGGTCGGAGTCGGGCCCCCACAGCTCGCGCCCGTCGAACGTCACGGTGTAGAGCCATTCGCCGCGCTCGACGCCCTCGGCCACGGAGGCGTCGGGATAGACGTGGCAGCCCTGGATACGCTCGACTGTGCCGGTGTGGCCGCGCGCGAAGCGCGGCAGGCGGGTGTGCGAGACCGGATGCATGTTCTTCGCCTTGACGCGCTGGCCGACCTTGAAGCGCGCCGGCGCCGCGGCCGGCCGGTCGTAGTTCCGCCGCATCAGCATCCCGTCGACCTCGGCCGCGTGCACCACCTTGCGGCCGGGCTGGCCCCCGGGCTGCCCCAGTGCCGCGGCATGGCCCGCCGCCAGCTCGGCCTCAGTGACCAGGCCGCGCGCCAGGCAGAGCCGCTCCAGCCGCAGCATCCATTTGCGGTAGTAGGAGGAGGTGAGGTACTCGGCCGGCGGCAGCGTCTCGATCCAGTAGCGGCCGACGTCGATGTTCCAGTCGCCGGTCACCGGCACGACCCGGTTGAGCGCCAGCGCGCGGCCCTCCCACGCGGCGTGGAACGGCGGCTCGTCGAGCTCGGGCTCGACCTTGCCGAACCCGTCCATGCCGCCCATGTCGTGGATGCCGTTCATGTCTCGCCTCCGGCCGAGAACTCGGACGCCGCCTTCGCGAGCCCGGTGCCGATCATCGAATCGCGCGTGACCAGCGAGGCCAGCTGCTCCTCGCTCCAGCCCTCGGTGCCCTCGGGCCGCATCGGCAGCACCATGAAGCGCGTCTCCGCCGTCGAGTCCCAGACGCGGATCGCGGTGCCGGCCGGCAGCGTCACGCCGAAATCGGCCAGCACGGCGCGCGGCTCCTTGACGGCGCGCGAGCGGTAGGGCGTCGACTTGTACCAGACCGGCGGCAGGCCGAGCACGTCCCACGGGTAGCAGGAGCACAGCGTGCACACGATCATGTTGTGCGTCGTGGGCGTGTTCTCGACCGCGACCAGATGGTCGCCCACCTTCTGCTCGAGCCCCAGCGTCGCGATCGCCTTGTTGGCGTCGGCCAGCAGCGCCTGCTTGAACGAAGGATCGCTCCACGCCTTCGCCACGATGGCGGCGCCGATGTGCGGGCCGATGCGCGTCTCGTAGGCCTCGACGATGCGGTCGAGCGCCGCCGGGTCGACGTAGCCCTTTTCGGTCAGCACCGTCTCCAGCGCCCGCACGCGGAGCTGCATCTCGGACAGCTCGGAGCCGTGCCCATGCTCGTGGTCGTGATGTTTCGCGGTCATGGCCAACATCATAGGACGGGAATCACCAAACGAACACAGGCCGGTGGCGGGTGCGGCTGTCTACCCTGCAGCATGGGAGTAATGCCGCACATGAAAATCATTGTCTTGACCCTCGCCCTAGGCCTGGCCGTCACTGGCTGCGCCGAGCTCGGGCTGCCCGACCCCGCGCTCTCCAAGCCGATCGCGCCCGCGGAAGTCGAATGGGCGAGGAAGAGCGGCGCCAACACCGTGGCCGGCATCGCCACCATGAAGGCCGGCAACACGACCCACACCTGCGCCGGCCAGACCGCCAACCTGATCCCCGACACCGCCTATGCGCGGGCGCGCATGACGGCGATCTTCGGCAATGCCACCCGCGGCACGCGCGCGGCGAGCCGCGGCCCGGCGAAGTTCGAGCGCGACGATCCGCTCTACGTCGCGAGCCTGCGCACCACCAAGTGCGATGCCGCGGGCAGCTTCTCCTTCCCGCGCGTGCCCGACGGCGTGTGGTACGTCACGACCAGCGTCAAGTGGCCCAGCGTCACGAAACAAGGCCCTGCGCAACAGGTCGAAGGCGGCTCGATGATGCAGCGCCTCGACGTGCGCGGCCGCCGCCTGGTCAAGGTCACGCTGCCCTGACGATTCCGCATTGGACAGACTCAAGCTCTTCCGGACCGCGCGCATCTTGCGCGCTCAAGAATCATGAGCGAGCCCGGGCGGAGTAACCTCCGCCCTTTGACGCTCGCAGTCCGGAAGAGCATGAGCGGCCCCGAAGGCCGCCGGTTCAGCGGTTGCGGAAGGCCTCGGCGGTGCGCTGGAACGCCTCCTCGAGGACGGTGCGGAAGTCCTGCGGCAGGCCGCATTCCTCCAGCGCGCGCCGCATGCACAGCATCCATTCGTCGCGCTCGGCCGCGCCGATGGCGAACGGCCGGTGCGCCGACACGATGCATTTGTGGTCGGGCCGCTGGAAATAGAGCGGCGGGCCGCCCAGCCAGCCGCTCAGGAACTCGAACAGGCGCTGGCGCACGGCGGAGAGGTCCTCGGCGTGCAGGGCGCGGATGCGCGCCGCCGCGGGGTCGCTCGCCATGATGTCGTAGAAGCGGTCGGCGATCTGCCGCACCATCGCCTCGCCGCCGATGATCTCGTACGCCGTCGGCCGCGCCGCGGCCTCGGTCTGGGGGTCGGTGGAATCCATGCCTTCAACATAGGGCCAAGCGGCTGCGAATATTTGATGTGCGTCAATGTGGCCGGCGCCGCGTCGCCCACAGCAGGGCGGCCAGCAGGCCGCCCGCGATCGCCACGCTGCCGGCCAGGCCGACGCCGATCGCGCGGTCGGCGGCGAGCAGGCGGCCGACCGTCGACGCCGCCAGGTAGGCCGCGATGATCGCGATCCAGTAGAGCAGGTAGCGCCGCGACGGGGCGACGAAGTAGAGCGCGAGCGCCGCCAGCAGGCCGCCGCAGGCCGCCGCCGCGGCGACCCGCGGGCCGAGCCCCAGCCGATAGGTCAGCAGCTCGTCGCCCGTCGCGCCGAGCAGCGAGGCCAGCGACAGCGCCGTCCAGTAGCAGAGGTCGATGTAGGGCTTGCCCGAGCCGCTCTCGAGCTGCATCGCGGCCATGATGTGGTCGGTCGTGTTGCGCAGCGTCGACAGCGCCGTCACCAGCGCGGCCGCCAGCGCCACCAGCACCAGCGGCCGGCCGACGCCGAAGCCCATGTTGGCCAGCACCGACAGGCCGGTGGTCGCCATCGGCACGACGCCGACCGCGAGCCAGTAGAGCGCCGGGCTCTTGCGCGGCAGCAGCCGCTGACTGCCGAGCGCCAGCGCCGTCGCCGCGCCCGCCGCCAGCAGCAGTGCGATGGCGACCCGCCCCAGCCCCTCGAAGGCGAGGTCGCCCAGGTTGGTGCCGAGCGTCGCCGCCAGGCCGAACGTCAGCCAGTAGGCGGGATCGACGACGGGGGCGTACTGGTTGGTCAGGGAGCGCATGTGCGCCGGCGTCGGATCCTTTCCCCGGCAGGATAGCAGCTAAGGCCGGGCTTCGCTCGGCCCGGAGATGCCGCCGTCGTCCCGGTCCGCGATGCAGTCCGCGCCCGCCGGCCTCGCTTGCCGCTCTCTTGGCCCCTGACCTAGAGTCCCTCGCAAATGAATTGAGGGAGAGACGCTCTTGAATCCGACCCGCCGCCGCCTCGTCGCGGCCTCCGCCGGCATCCTCGCGACGCCCGCCATCCTCACCACCGCCGCCCGCGCCCAAACCGCCTTCCCGACGAAACCCATCCGCATCGTCGTGCCCTATCCGGCCGGCGGCCAGACCGACGGCATCGCGCGCTCGTTCGGCGACTTCGTCTCGCGCAAGCTCGGCCAGTCGGTGGTGGTCGACAACAAGGGCGGCGCCGGCGGCGCCATCGGCTGCGTCGAGGTCAAGCGCGCGGCGCCCGACGGCCACACGCTCCTCTGCACCATCTCCTCGTCGCTGATCCAGAACCGCGTCACGGTGAAGGACCTGCCCTACGATCCGGAGAAGGACTTCACCTACCTCGCGATGACGACCAGCACCGGCGGGCCCGTCGTGGCGGCCGAGAAGACCGGCGCCAGGAACCTCGCCGAGTTCGTCGCCTATGCGAGGAAGGTCGACAAGGTGAACTGGGGCGCCTACGGCCCCGGCTCGACGCCGCACGTGCTGATCGAGACGATGGCCCGGCAATACGGCTTCAAGGTCGAGGTCGTGCAGTATCGCGGCGAGGCGCCGATGTGGGCCGACGTGACGGCCCAGCAGCTCGACGGCGCCTCGGGCAGCCCGGCCGCCTCCGCGCCGGTGATCGCCTCCGGCAAGGGCCGCGCGATCGCCATCACCGGCGACCGCCTCGCGTCCCTGCCCGACGTGCCGACGATGCAGGAGCAGGGCGCGGTCGGCGGCTTCTACGACACGCGCGCCTTCGCCGCCTTCGCCGTGCCGTCGGCGACGCCGCCCGACATCGTGAAGAAGCTCGCCGACGCGCTGTTCGAAGCCGGCACCGACCCCAAGGTGCAGCAGCTCATGACCAACTACCTGATCAAGGGCCCGCTCAACTTCGAGCAGACCAACGCGGTCTTCAAGCGCGACACCGAGGTGATGTTGAAGGTGCTCAAGGAAATCGGTTTGAAGCCAGAGTAAGTCCGGCTTCGCCGGACTTACTCCGTGAGCGACAGGACATTGCGCAGCAATGTCCGAGAGCGTCGAAGACTGTCGCCACATCGCAGCCACAATCCCGCACCTTCCCGCACGCCGCGTGTCGTCATCTCTTCGGGGATATCGTCTGCCCCGTGCCCGTAACCTCTTCGACGGTCCGCATCGTGCGCGACCGACCACGAAGAAGGGCCTCCATGAAAAAGTCGATGTTGCTTGCGACGGCGCTCCTCGCGGCGTCCACGGCCGGCGCACTCGTCACGCAAGGGGCTGAGGCGCAGACGCTGTTCACGCCCCAGCCGGCGACTCCGGGCTTCTACGTCGGCGGCGAAGGCGGCCTCAACTGGCTGCTCAACAGCGGCAGCAACCAGTTCAACACCGGCTACGCGGTGGGCGGCAAGCTGGGCTACGATTTCGTCGGACCGCGCATCGAGCTGGAAGCGCTCTATCGCAACAACCAGGCCCGCGCCATCGTGCCGACGCCGTTCGGGCCGGCGCCCGCGCAAGGCCAGGTCAACCAGATCTCGACGATGGTGAACGGCCTCTACGATTTCCTGCCCGGGGCGAAGCTCACGCCCTATGCCGGCGCCGGCGTCGGCCTCGCCTTCGCCGATCCGACGATCATGGGATGCACCATGTGCTCCACCCAGTTCGCCTACCAGGGCATCGTCGGCCTGGGCTACAACGTGGCGCCGCACTGGCGCATCGACCTCGACGCGCGCTACTACGGCACCACCAATCCGGGCACCTATTCCAACAACGACCTCTCCCTGATGATGGGCGTCAGTTATAAGTGGTAGTGGGCCGCGCCATTGGCGCGGCCCCCTGAGCGACAGGACATTGCGCAGCAATGTCCGAGAGCGTCGAAGGCTGCTGCCACACACCCGGGAGCGTCGACCGGTGCCGCCTCACGCCCGTTTACTGCGCCGATCGCAGCAGGGGCCGCGACCTGAACCGCCGCGCCTCGATCACGATGTAGCGGCCGAGGAACCTGTCGCCGAACTCGGCGATGGCCGCTTTCAGGCGCAACCACTTGGCCGGCCCATTCTCCAGGTCGAGCCGCAGGAGCACCACGCCGGGCGCGGCCATGCGCGACCGGAACACGAGGTCGCCGAAATCCTTGTCCTCCGTCAGCAGCACCCTGTTCTCGTCGTGGGCCAGCCGGAGAACGGCTGCATCGCTCGTGCCGGGCGCGGCTTCCGCCATGTAGGACACGTCGTGGCCGGCCTCCCGCAGCCGCTGGACCAGCGGCGCGGACACGCATTCGTCGGCGAGCCAGCGCATGGCGTGGCTCTCAGCGGTAGACCAGCTCCTCGTCGGCCAGATAGTCGGCCGTGAAGGCCTGCGCCGCCCGGATGTCGTCGAGCGTCAGCCTTGGATGGTCGGCCAGGATCGCCTCCGGAGTCATGCCGGCGCCGAGCTTGCGCAGCACGAGTTCGACCGGAACGCGCGTGCCGCGCACCACCGGCTTGCCGCCCATGATCTCGGGGTTCATCTCGATCCGTGCGTGGGTCATGATGCTCTATCCCAATAGCCAAGGCCGTAGACTAGCACGAGCCCCGGGTAACGACAGCAGGGGAGACCACCCATGGTAAAGCCAGTCCGCCGGATCATCACCGGCCACGACGCCGAGGGCCGCTCGATCTTCCTGGAAGATGGCCCGGCGCCCAGCGTCTTCCGGCCCTCCCGTTCGCCCAATGTCGGCCTCACCAACCTCTGGCTGGTGGACGCGCTGCCCGCGAACGCCGACGGCCCCGACCTCACATCGCAACCCTTCCGGCTGGAGCCGCCGGCCAAAGGCAATGTCGTGCGCATCGTCGAGTTTCCGCCCGACAAGGAGCGCAACTACGGCAACCAGGCCGAGGTCTTCCGCCTGTATGGCGCGGAGGCCGAGCGAAGCTCGGCCCATGAACGTCAGGACATTGCGCAGCAATGTCCGGGAGCGTCGAAAGATCTCTCGACCTGCATCGCCCTCGACTACGCCATCGTCGTCGAGGGCGAGATCTGGGCGCTGATGGACGTCGGCGAGACCCTGATGAAGGCGGGCGACGTGCTGATCCAGCGCGGCACCAACCATGCGTGGAGCAACCGCTCAGACCGGCCGGCGCGGGTGTGTTTTGTGCTGAATGGTGCGTAGGCCGAGCGAAGCTCGGCCCGTGAGCGTCAGGACATTGCACAGCAATGTCCGGGAGCGTTGTGAGCCAATAAATCGACTCGATGCGCCGGAAGATCGGACAGTTAGTCCGGGCTCGCTGCCATTACCGCTTTAAAGAAAGAGAAGAAAGAGCGTTATGCAAAGGGCGCGGTACAAGAAACGCGCCGAGCGTCTCGCTGGCAATAATGCTCTACTCTTCTTTCAGAGCTCAATCAGTAGCAGGTACTTGTAGCTACACAAGACGGTTGTAGAATGAGGTCGAATAACACCTAGATATCAGCGATCGCCCGCCACTGGAAATACTGCCCTAGAGGGAAGAATGCACGTCATTACCGAGCGGGCAGAATTAGCGAGGCAACTGGAAGGCGCGATTCGCAACTACAAGCGCGTATCGTTTGCCGTAGCCTGGGCGTCGGTCGGTTTCGATGCTTACAAGGCGCTGCTCAAGAACAAGCACAAAATTAAGCTGGCAGTTGTTGGGACTCACTTTTCTCAAACACATCCCGATTTTATCGCAAAGCTATATCGCCACCCAGGAGTTCGCTTCCTGGGAAGTAACGATGGAGTGTTTCATCCCAAAGTATTTTTGTTCGAGAATTCGGCCAAAGAATGGATGTGTGTAGTCGGTAGCGCAAACTTCACCAAAGCGGCTTTCAACTCCAATGTTGAAGCATGCGCAATAATTAGAAATCCAGATAGTCCGAATGGTGCGGTTCGAGACCAAATGAGGGAGCTACTTTTACTGTATTGGGACGATAGGCGGAGAATTGATTTCAACCCTAAAAAGCTACTCGCATATCGCAAGAGTTGGCGAGCGCGGCAAGAGAAGATCAGGAGCCTTTCAATCAATCCAGTCTTGACTGCCGAGTCACGGACGCGACTACGTTTGATGTCGATGCCATGGACTACGTATGTTCGGGAAGTGCGCCGGCGTGACATTCACACAACCGAAGACCGATTAGAGGTCTTGAAGGCCGCTCGTGACTTGTTCCGTCACTACAAACGCTTCGCCAAAATACCCATCGACGGGCAGAAGGGAATCGCCGGGCTGATTGACAGTGAAGACGTTCCTTGGGGTTGGTTTGGCAATATGAAACCAGCGCGACACTTCAAGTCTCAAGTTAACAAGCGAAACACGCATTTTTCGTTAGCGCTGGACGCCATTCCGCAAAAGGGGCCTGTTACAAGGGTTGATTACCTGCGTTACGTCGCCGAATTCAAGAGAGCCTTCGCGAGGAACGATGAAGGTAAGCGAATTGGGCACGGCATTGGGACCGCGACTCGCCTACTCGCCATGAAACGCCCCGATTACTTTGTGTGCTTAGATAATCCGAACAATGAGGGAATCTGCGAAACTCTGGGAGTTTCGTGGATATACCACCATCAATACGAACGATATTGGGACGATGTCATCGAGCCGCTTCTTGAGTCTGCGTGGTGGACCACGCCGCGTCCGCCGCCAGGGCTGAGTAGGGGAATATGGAACGGGCGCATGGCCTTCCTGGATGCGCTTTTCTACGATGCATGAAATTGCAGACACTGAGGAAGCACCAAGCTTTTGACAGGTTGCGTGACTGATCAGCCAGACAACGAATGCCTGCAAAACGACGCTAGAGATGTGCGCTGAACGCAGATAAGCTGAAGGGAGCAGGGGGCGGAAGGGTGAAGCCGGAAAAGAAGCCATTCAAGGTTAGTACCGGGCTAAAGGACCTGATCGGTCGAGACCTTATTACCGACGACTTCGTGGCAGTCTTCGAGTTGGTAAAGAATGCCTTTGATGCCCACGCAAGGCGCGTTCGAATCTTTTTCGACCAAAACACAATTACCATCGTTGATAATGGCAAAGGGATGTCTCGCGAAGACATCCTTAATAAATGGCTATTCGTTGCGTATTCGGCAAAGCGTGAAGGCACTGAGGACGACGACTACCGTGATCATATAGGTGAGCGTGCTCGCGCCTTCGCGGGCGCCAAAGGTGTCGGGCGATTCTCTTGCGACCGCTTGGGCGCTGAATTGCTGCTTGCTACCCGCTCTTATCGGCGGAGAGTTCAGGTTCTCGATGTTGATTGGCGTCTGTATGAGCAGAACCCAAAAAAGCAATTCGGCAGCGTAAAAGTCCTGCTTTCCCAGGCTAGTGATTTTCCTGATGGCATCCAAAAGCCACGTGGAGCTACTGGGACTGTCTTACATATTCGTGGCCTACGCTCCACCTGGGATCGAGAGAAGCTGCAAGGTCTGAAGCGAGAGCTGACTAAGCTAATCGATCCATTCTCCCTGTCTCGTCCTTTCCAGATCGAGCTAGTTGCCCCAGCTGAAGTTGAGCAAGACAAGCAGGACGCTATCTACAACGGCAACCTGCGCGACGATCAGCCTGCCAAGCTTATAGTGAATGGGGTCATCGAGAATCCAATCATGGATGTTCTAAAGCAAAGGACAACCGTGATGCGAATAGCGTTAATAGACGATGGAGCTAGGATCGAGTCTTCGCTTGAGGATCGAGGGGAGCTCATTTACCGCATCCGGGAGAGCAACCCTTACCCTGGGATACGTGACACTGATCTTTCGGCCGACATCTATTTCCTCAATCGTGGCGCGAAGGTTGTTTTTGCTCATCGAATGGGTCTTCCCTCAATTCAATTCGGCTCGATATTCCTGTTCCGAAATGGGTTTCGCGTCTTTCCCATTGGGGCGGAGGATGATGACTTCTTTGGGTTGAATGCTCGGAAACAACAGGGCGTACGCCGCTTCTTGGGTGGCCGAGATCTCATAGGCCACGTTGAGATCAGGGGCGTTAAGGGTTTTGATGAGGCGACCAGCAGGAACCAAGGCCTCATTCGTACTCCACAAGTGGAAGAGCTGATTAATTGTATCCGCGAAAAGTGTGTGCGGCGCCTCGAGCGATATGTTGTGGACATTACATGGAGAGACAAATTTGATCAGCACGTAGGGGACATCTCGCGTATGCGCCTTGATGAAAGTAGCGCTCTGGTCGCCCAATTGGTATCGCGCCTGGCCGCAACCGACGGCGTCGAGTTGGTATCATATAGTCCCAATTTGGTTCGCATCGTCGATGAGAAGTCGAATGCATTTGAAGCTTCTCTCAAGGCTTTGGAGTTGCTTGCCGAACAGACAGGGGATAACGCACTTCTTGTTCGTGTTGATGAAGCAAAAGCCAGGATAAAGGTTTTAGAAGTAGCCGAGGCCGAAGCTAGAGAGGCAGAGCGACGGGCTGAAGCTCGTGCAATCGCCGCGGAGTCCGCCGCTACAAGAGCGGAAACTCTTTATAGCGAAGAACGGCAGCGAAGCGCGTTCCTGGTTGCTGCATCTTCGTTGGATCAAGATACGATCCTGAATCTACACCATCAAATCATGATCCACGCGGCCGGCGTGCATCAGGGTGTCAAGCGTATGATGGGCCGGCTCCGTGCTGGGGCAAGCATCACCAAGGAGGAGTGGATCGATTTTCTTGAGAGAGTTTCGTATCGTAACAGCCAAATTCTGACTGCGGCGCGCTTCGCAACGAAGGGTGGCTATAAGCAACAGTCCTCTGAAGTAAACGCCGACTTATCGGGCTATGTTCGCGATTACTTAGAAACCGTTTCGACTCTTTGGGCCCCGCGCGGCGTCACCATCGAGGTGCAGACCGACGAGAAGGAATTTCGTCGGTCGTTCAAGCCAATTGAGGTGGGCATTGTTATAGACAATCTGGTTTCGAATGCGGTCAAGGCCCGGGCAAGGAGGATTAGGTTCCACTTGACTGTTGGCAAGGGCCAGAAGCCGGAACTCCAGATCAGGATTTCCGATGACGGAACGGGTTGGCCGTCAGCTATTCCTTTGGACCGCCTGATGGAGAAGGGTGTCACTACAACAGACGGGTCGGGCCTCGGGTTGTTTCACGTTAAGCAAGTGATTGAGGGCCTGGGTGGAATCATTGAATTGGTAGCCGAGCCCGATTCGGCTGATTTATCCGGCGCTCAACTCTCTATCAGGTTGCCGTCATGAAGTTAGAATTCCGGCTGTTGGTCGTGGATGACAATCCAGGCTCGATTGATGACGCAGTCGAAATCCTTCGAGATCACTTGGATAGCAAGGGATTTTCCCTCAACTATCGAGTTTCTCCCGATCTATCTGACGCGGGCCTGCGGAGTCTAGCTCGGCAAGCTGGTCGCGACTTCGATCTCGTGGCGATCGACTATAATTTGGGTCGTGGAGATACAAACGGCGCTGTTGCAGCGGCACAGATGCGACACGAGCTGCAATTCACAGATATCGTCTTCTATTCTTCTGATCCGAGCGTAGATTTGTTCACTGAGCTTGCAAGGCAACAGGTCGCTGGCGTTTTTATTGCTGGAAGGCAAGAACTCGACGATGCCCTAAAGGGGCTTGCAGATACGGTCATCGGAAAGGCGGTGGATCTTAACCACATGCGCGGCATCGCAATGGCCGAAGTTGCCGAGATGGACGTGCTTATGGAAGAAACCCTCGAGCGTGTGTTTTCTTCCGATGACACAAAGATCGAAAAAAAAGCTCAGGAGACCTTACAAAAACTATTAGAAAGTGCCGACAAGAGTCTTGCGAAGTTGAAAAAGTTGATCGCTACCAACAAGACCCTGGATGTTGTCACGAATAGCCTTATCTTCTCTTCGATGCACAAATATATGGCAATCAATCGAGTCACTAGTTGTCTGACGGAGCGGCCCACAAGCGCAATCAACGCACTTAGGTCCTACGATGAAGATATTATTAAGAACCGTAACACTCTCGCCCACGCTAAAGAGGTACCTCTTGATGGAGACGCTATCGGGCTCCGTTCAATTAAGAGAGGACAGGCACCTGTAGTGATAGATGAAGCGTGGATGATTTCATTTAGAGGCAAGTTGCGCGTGCAGCGCGCTGCGTTGGTTGCTGTTTGCGATGCTCTTGGCAGGCACGTCGATAGCCTTAACGGGCAAGAGTTGAAGAAGGGCAAGTCCTAGTTGCTCAGCGAGCAGCGGAGGTACTGCGTTTGCAACCTGCGTGAACCTCGGAACCTCTTTTCGTCGGAGATGCCCTCCCGTCGTATACTTGCCATGGAACTCGAACCAATCTGGAAAGGATTGCAGGCGCGCATTTTCCCGCACGGTAAGTGTACGAGGCTCTGAGTAGTGCAGGAGGTCATCCGGTAGGCTTGTAATCGTGGGGGCCGGACTGAGTGGATCGAGGACGCGAAGCGCAGCCTTCTTTATGTTGTAGGCTTTGCGTGTTTCAGCAGAAAGGTTGACGTTGAGTCGGCCTTCTTCGCGACACGTCCCAATAAGGCTGGCGAATCTCTTCTCGATGTCTTCGCGATGGCGTGCAAGCCTTGTGTTTGACACTGCGTCTATTTGTTCCCCATGCATTGCTTTCTGGTAAGCCGTCCTCGGCGCTTTATAAGCGATCGCCTTGAATCCTTTGCTTTCAGATGAATCGATGACGCCATTCCGACCGACCTCGAGATCGCTAATCGCGTCTCGGGCGGAAGGAGTGCGAGGAAGGCCTCGCGAACTCAAGAAGGTCTGGGAGAATTTCTGAAGGGCAGTGAAGAACCCGTCTAGACTCGCTGACTTGGCGTCTCCCTTGCGTCGGCCAACGAGGTAAAATCGCGGACGAACCTGCGGGACACCGAAGTCGCTCGCGCGAATTATTGAGGAGGTAATTTCGTAGCTGCTAGATAGCCTGTCCTCGAGTACCTCGGCGAAATTCTTGACTGTGCCTTTGCGCTTAGTCTTGAAGTCCGACGTGAAACCGCGGACATTTTCTACGAGCACCAAGCTTGGGTGCAGGATATCAACGAGTTCGAGGTAAGCTTCGAACAAGCGGTTCCGTGGATCATCTCGGCGCCGCCTCCCCGCATGCGAAAAGCCTTGGCAGGGGGGGCCGCCAGCCAATAAGTCGACCGTTCCGGCTAGGTCTTCAAGAGCAGCACGGCGTGTCTTGATGAGGCGTCGGATATCCCACGCCTTCCTCTCTATGGCTGCCGGCCAGTTGTACGACAACGAGCCTTTGCCGCTGGGAAAATTGGAGCTAAGCGTCTTGAACGCGAATGCGTCCTTCTCAATTGCGAACAAGCCGGCCCAGCCGGCGCGCTTCAACCCCAGGCTGAGACCGCCGCAACCGGCGAAGGCATCGACAAAGTACGGTGGCCTTTGGTTCTCGACCATCGCATTTCAGCCCCTTTGCCTGTCCCGGCTTGTCGTGCCAAGGTTCCGGAATCACTTTATGGCAAAATCCAACAAAAAGCATCAGGCGACAATTGGCGCTAGGGTCGCTGCCGCCCAAGTCATCCGGAAATTGAGCAAAAGTCGATTGGACGCTGCTGCGCCAAGGGAGGAGGGCATCACTCCTGCTCGATCAAGGATCATGCGGAGCATTCGACAAAAGCACACCAAGCCAGAGGTGCTTGTCCGCAAACTCATTCATGGAATGGGCTTGCGATTTCGCCTTCACCGGCGAGACCTTCCCGGGAAACCGGACATCGTCATGCGGCGCCATGGTGTCATCGTCCAAGTGCATGGGTGCTTCTGGCATCAGCACGGATGCTCAATTTCAAATATCCCGCGTACACGGAAGGAATATTGGATTCCGAAACTCGCGCGAAACGCCGAGAGGGATAAAGCCAATGACTCGCTACTCACTTCCATGGGGTGGCGTGTCATTACGGTCTGGGAGTGCGAGCTTAAGGACCCGCCGACGATCGCCAAAAGGCTTCGGAAGCTAATTCTGGCGAGATCAAGGGCTCAGTAGACGAACATGCAAGCAGTGCTGTCAGCCTAGTCATTGGGGCGGCTCCAGCTATGCAATCTCGAACTTGACGGTGAAGCAGGTTGTACCCTATATTTCCTATAGTCTGGCATCCACTCCGCGCCGGCCTTTTTCATGTCCAAGCCCGGGTCTCTCCAAGCCCTTCGACCTCGCTCTTCTGCGGGCGCTGCTGGTTGCCTGCGCCGCCGCGCTCCTCGTGCATGCACTGCTAGCAGCTCCTCTCGCGTTGCATCCCAGCCATGCATAGGAAAAGTTGCAGGTTCCGCAGGAAATGATAGGGTAAATCCGCTAGCTTGAAACCAGTCCGCCCGCCTCCAAGGAGGCGGGCTTTGTCTTGCTAGGGCAGGTCCTGACCTGCCGTTCACAACCACAGAGGCCGCCGCGCCAACGGCTCGAAGCGCGGCATCGAAGGAGGGACACACAAGCTCCCCGCTGGCCCGATCCACTCCGGCCGACCGCTGCCCGCGACAGCGCTGCAGGCAACGCCCTGCGCCAACGACAAGGCCTCCGCCAGAGAAGGGCGGCTGAACGCACCCCCCCCTTGAATCTCCAAGGGCGGCCAGGTGTGTGACAGAGGTCCGTAGACAAAAGCGTAACGTTTGGGTGTCTCCGCGCTGCCGCCGAAAAACCTGCTGGTGGTGGATTTTCGGCGCGTCGCGAACACGTTTTCACCCCGGAACTTTGGAGGAGATGACATGCCTCTCCAACTCGCTCTTCTGCGGGCGCTTCTGGCCGCCTGCGCGGCCGTGCTCCTCGTGCAGGTGCTGCCGGCACGCGGGCCGCGTCTGCTCGATCAGGTCCTCGGTCTGGCGAGCGTTCCCGTTGCCCGGAAGATCCCTCGCCGGCGGCTCCAGGGCGGGGCTGCCCCGCCCGGGATGACAAAGTTCGGGCGCGTAGTGGCGAGATTTCCCGAACAGGTCCGCGATTCGGACCGCTGTCGGAAGGGTGTGCGGCACTGTTCGGGTCGATGGGGGCAAACGATTGCGAGGATTGACGAATCCGCCGCTCCTCGGATCGGCGGGCGAACACCTGGCCGATGTATTTCGGAACACTTCGTGTTCGCAAAGGTGTGTTGCGCACGACCATGTGATCCCCCGCGACTCATCCATCGGGCCGGGTGGTACAGTACCAACCCCATGGCCTCTCGCGCGCCCCGCCTTCATCGTCGGACCTGGTCCTGGACCTTCGACCTGCCGCCGGAAGAGCTCTGGCCGGTGCTGGCCGACACCAACCGCTTCAACGAGGCGATGGGCCTGCCGCCCTATGCGCTGGAGGAGACGCCGCAGCCCAACGGCACGGTGCTCCGCCGCGGCAAGGGCAAGGCCGCGGGCTTCACCCTCGAATGGGAGGAGAAGCCCTACGAGTGGATCCACGGCCGCCATTTCCGCCAGGCCCGCGTCTTCACCAAGGGGCCGTTCCGCCGCTTCGGGCCGGTGTTCGATCTGGAGCCGGATGGGAGCAGTGGTAGTCGCGTGAGCTACGCGCTCGAATGGGAGCCGCTCACCTGGACGGGCCGCCTCTTCGGCAAGCGCCTGGCCGAGCAGGCGGGCGCCGTCGTCGGCAAGCGCATCCTGGAGGCGGTGGCCTTCGCCAAGGGGGAACGGCCGACGTTCTTCGAGCTGCCCGCCCCTGAGCTTCCCGAGGGCGCGCGCGAGCGGGCGGCGGCGATGGCCTCGGAGATCGATCGCGGGCCCTATGGCAATGGCCTCGGCGGGCGCCTGGCCGGGCTGGTGTTGGGGGGCATGGCGACCGATCTCGCGCCGCTGAAGCCCAAGAGGCTCGCGCGCCAGTTCAAGGTGGCGGTGCGGCCGGCGGTCGAAGCCTGCCTCGCCGGCGTCCGTGCCGGGCTGCTCACCATGAAATGGGACCTGCTCTGCACCAACTGCCGCGGCGCCAAGGTGAGCGCCTCGGCCTTGAGCGAGCTGCCGCGCGGCGCGCACTGTCCCTCGTGCAACATCGACTACGACCGCGACTTCGAGAAGAACGTCGAGCTGTCGTTTGCGCCGGCGCCGCAGGTGCGGCCGATCGCTTCAGGCGGCTTTTGCCTCTCCGGCCCGATGGCGACGCCGCATGTAGCGGTGCAACTGCTGCTGGCGGCGGGGGAGCGGCGGAACGTGGCTCTGGAGTTGCCGGCCAGCAGCTACCGGCTGCGGACCCTGCATCCCGGCGCGGTCGTCGATCTCGAGCATGACGGCACGAGCCCGTTCCCCGGCGTGCGCGTCACGGCCACGGGCGTCGAAGCCGCAGCGCCCGGCGTCTTCGCCAACGATGCCGGCTTCGAGGCCGCGGCATTGATCGAGGACCGCACCTGGACCCGCGACGCGCTGACCGCGCCGGAGGTGATCTCGCTGCAGGTTTTCCGCGATCTCTTTGCCGCCGCCACTCTGCGGCCGGGCGACGAGGCGGGGGTCAGCCAGGTGGCGCTGCTCTTCTCCGACCTGCAGGGTTCTACCGCGCTCTACGAGCGGGTGGGCGATGCCCAGGCCTACAACATGGTGCGCGACCACTTCGCCCTGCTGGCCGGCATCGTGCGCGACCACGACGGCGCGGTGGTAAAAACCATCGGCGACGCCGTCATGGCCTCGTTCGGCGATCCCGCCCATGCGGTGAAGGCGGCCCTTGCGATGCAGAAGGCGATCGCGAGCCATGACCTCGTCCTGAAAGTCGGCGTCCATGCCGGCCCCAGCGTGGTGGTGACCTTGAACGACCGGCTCGACTATTTCGGCTCGACCGTGAACATGGCCGCCCGCCTGCAGGGCCAGAGCGCCGGCGGCGACATCGTCCTGTCGCGCACCGTCGCCGACGACCCCGCCGTGCAGGCGGTGCTGGCATCGCTGCCGCGCCGCGACGAGCAGGTCGCCCTCAAAGGCTTCGACCGCCCCATCGCCTTCGTGCGCCTCATGCCCCCTTCATGTTCCTCTCCCCCCACTGGGGGGAGAGGCTAGGTGAGGGGGGCTTGGCCGAATGGACAGTTCTGGACACGCCCTGTCCAGAACTGTCCAGAACTGTCCATTACCGGCGAAAAAGCCGTTGCGAATCAACGCCCCGGCAACTGGACAGTTCTGGACACCCCGTCCATGTGGACAGTCAGGCGTCCATAACTGTCCAGAACTCAGGCGCCGAAATGCGCGCCCATCACCGCCGCCGCCTCGTCGTTGGCCTTGAGGCCCTGCTTCAGGAACCGGGTCAGCGAGAAGAAGCCGTGGATGGTGCCGGGGTAGTTGACGTAGGTCGTCTTCACGCCGGCCTCGATCAGCTTGTGGGCGTAGGCGCGGCCCTCGTCGCGCAGCGGGTCGAAGCCTGCGGTCAGCACGAAGGCCGGCGGCAGGCCCTTGAAGCTCGGGGCGAGCAGCGGCGACAGGCGGAGGTCCGCGAGGTCGGTGCCGGCCGGGATGTAGGCCTTCCAGAACCAGTCGATCAGCGGCTGGGAGAGGAAATAGCCCTCGCCGAACTTCCGGTGCGAGTCGCTGCCGCGCCGCGAGTCGGTCGCGGGATAGATCAGCATCTGGAACGCCGGTCCCGGCTCGCCGGCATCGCGCACCGCCTGGCACACCACCGCGGCCATCGCGCCGCCCGCCGAGTCGCCACCGACCGCCAGCCGCGCCGCGTCGGCGCCGAAGCTCGGGGCGTTGTCCCTGATGTGGCGGAACGCGGCGATGCCGTCCTCGATCGGCGCCGGGAAGGGATGCTCGGGCGCCAGGCGATAGTCGATGGAGACCACCTGGCAGCCGCTCCGGTTGGCGAGGCGCCGGCAGGTCGAATCGTGGGTCTCGATGTTGCCGATCACGAACCCGCCGCCGTGATAGTAGATCAGCGTCGGCAGCGGTTCGGCCTTCGCGCCCCCTGTCCTGGCACCCAGCGGCGTGTAGCGCCGGAAGCCGATCGCGCCGCCCGGTCCGGCGAACGTGCCGTCCTGGGTCGCGGCGACCTCGGGCGGCTCGGCCTCGCCGTCCTCCGACATCTTGTCGACCGCGGCGCGGCCCGGCGCATAGGGCAGCGTCTCGAGCTTGGGCCGGCCGGCCTTGTTGGCCTGGTCCATCAGGTCGAGCAGGGCGCGGGCTTCGGTGTCGAGCATCGTTGGGTCCTCAGGTGAGAAAACGGACGGCGTGGGCGGCGATATCAGTCGCGCGCTCCCATGTCATGCAGAACCGTCCGCCGGGAATGGTCTCGACCCGCGCCTGCGGACATCTGGCCTGCAGCGTCGCGCGGTGTTTGCCGTAGATGAAATTCTCGCCGTAGAGCATCAGGGTCGGGCACTCGAGCGCCGCCATGCCTAGAAGCGTATCGAACCGCTTCAGCGCCTGCATGGCCTGCCAGCGGTCGCGGCCGATCTCGAACTGGGCGGTGTTGATGCGGTCCATCCACGATTGCGTGGGCTGCATCGGCGCATGCTCGGGATCGTTGGCGAGCAGGAATTCCATTGTCCTGGGCGCGGGAAATCCCGTCGCGTCGGTCGGCCGGACCTTCGCGATGTCGGCGATGTCCCTTGTGGCCGTGGCGTCGTCGCTGAAATAGGGCGTGTTCACCAGCACGACCTTGTCGATGCGGTCCTGCCAGTGGCCGCCCAGCGCAATAGAGACGGCGGCGCCGACCGCTTCGCCCAAGGCAAAGGCGCGCTCGATCTTCAGGGCGTCCATGATCTCGATGACGCAGCGCGCGTAGTCCTCGATGCGCGGTTGCCAGTCGATGTGGTCGGAGTTCCCGTGGCTCGGATAGTCGATGGCGACCGCCCGGAAATGCGGCGCCAGCGCCTGCAGCAGCTCGACCATCACCGCCGAGCTCTGCTGGTTGATGTGGCTCACCATGACGACGGGTCCTGAACCGCAGGCCCGCCAGTGGATGTGCCCGGCGAAGGTCTTCGCCAGGCCGCGTTCTATGGGCAGCGTCACGGGCTACTCGAGCTTGACGCCGGCGGCCTTGATGACAGCGCCCCACTTGGCGCTCTCGCCGCGCAGGAACGCGGCAAGCTGGTCGGGCGTATCGGCCACCACGACGCCGCCCACCTTGGCGTAGGCGTCGGCGACTTCCGGGGAGCGCAGCGTCGCGACGGCGGCGGCATGCAGGCGGGTGCGTGCGTCGGCCGGCGCCTGGCCGGGCGCCACCAGGGCGTACCAGTTGTCGGAGTTCACCTTGGCGAGCCCCAGCTCCTTCATCGACGGCACGTCGGGCAACAGCGGCGCGCGCGTGTCGGACGTGACGGCCAGCGCCTTGAACGCGCCGGAGCGGATGTGCGGCAGCAGCACCGGCACGTCGAGGATCGTCATCTGCACCGTGCCGGCCAGCAGGTCGTTCACCGCCGGCGCGGCACCGCGGTAGGGCACGTGCAGGATGTCGACGCCGGCCTCGCGCTTGAACAGCTCGAGCGCGAGATGGGTGATCCCGCCGGTGCCGGCCGAACCGCAGGAGATCTTGCCGGGCTCCGCCTTGGCCTTGGCGATCAGGCCCTTGAGATCGCCGACGCCGAGCTTCGGGCTGACCGCCAGCACTTCCTGGACGCGGACGACGAGGGTCACCGGCGCGAGGTTCTTTTCCGGATCGTAGGGCATCTTCGCCATGAGGTGCGGCATGATGGTGCCGGCGCTGGCGCTCATCAGGCCGACCACGTGCGCGTCGTTGCCGGCCTTGGCCACGATGTCGATGCCGGTGACGCCCGCCGCGCCGCTCTTGTTCTCGACCACGACCGGCTGGCCGAGCCTGTCGGACATGCCCTTGGCCAAATGGCGCCCGAAGAGATCGGCCGGCCCGCCGGCAGGGAAGGGCACGATCAAGGTCAGCGACTTGCCAGGAAAGGCGGTCTGGGCGGCGGCGCCGAAAGCCGGCAGGCCCACGAGCCCCGCGACCGCGCCGCGGCGGGTGATGCGCATTTGTTTCCTCCCGTTCGTTGGAGGAAGTCTGCGCGGCGCTCAGGCGCCCGGCAAGGGACCAGGAGAAGTGACTAGAACTCGACGTCGAGTTCCTCGAGTTCCTCGGGTTCGGCCTTGGCGGCCGCCGTCCATTCGACCATGGCGGGGAACGCGAGCATCAGGTCACGATACTTCGCCGAGGCCGGGTCGAGCTTCACGTCGTAGGTGGCAAAGCGCGTGCACACCGGGGCGTACATGGCGTCGGCCATGGTCGGACTCTTGCCGAACAGGTAGGGCCCGCCGTAGCGCTGCAGGCACTCGCGCCAGATCGCGGTCACCCGGTCGATGTCGGCCTGGGCGCCCGCCCACACCTTGAAGCCCTCGTGCCGCACCTTGAGGTTCATGGGCAGCGCCGAGCGCAGATTGGCGAAACCCGAGTGCATCTCGCCGCAGACCGCCCGGCAGTGGGCGCGGGCCACCGGGTCGGCTGGCAGCAGGCCGGCGTCGGGGCTGGTCTCGTTCAGGTACTCCGCGATGGCCAAAGTGTCCCAAACCTTGACCTTCCCGTGCTCCAGACAGGGCACCAAGAAGGAGGGCGAAAGCAGCAAAAGCTCGGCCCGGGTGGCCGGATCGTCGATCGGCGCCACCCGCTCGTCGAAATCCAGCCCGGCCATCCGGCACAGGAGGAAGCCGCGGAGCGACCAAGAGGAATAGTTCTTGCTACTGACGGTGAGCGAGGCCTCGGCCATGGACTCCACCCCTCCCCATTCGGCGGGTTTGTCTGTGTCTAAAATCCTCCGCAATGGATGCAAATTCCGAGCCGGTCGCCCCTCATGCTTTATGCCCTGTATCAGACCGCCGCAGACGTGATGCTCCCGATCCGGGCATGGGCCACCGCCGCGGGCCAGTCGTTGGCCGGCGGCGGCAGTTCGGCGCTCGAGAGCTGGCGGGCCGCCGGGGCGCTTTGCGAGATGGTGAGCCGGGCGACCCTCAGCCACCGGCGGCCTTCGTTCGGCATTCCCGAGGTGAAGTACGGCAACCAGATGGTGCCGGTGCGCGAGGAGGAGGTGTTCGCCACGCCGTTCGGCACCCTGCTGCGGTTCGTCAAGGAAGGGGCACCGCCACAGCCCAAGGTCCTCGTGGTGGCGCCGCTCTCCGGCCACTTTGCCACCCTGCTGCGCGATACCGTGCGGGTGCTGCTGCCCGAGCACGACGTTCACATCACCGACTGGGCGAACGCGCGCGATGTCGGGATCTGGAACGGCCGCTTCGGCTTCGACGAATATGTCGAACACCTGATCAAATTCCTCGAGGTCATGGGGCCGGGCAGCCACGTCGTCGCCGTCTGCCAGCCCTGTGTGCAGGCGCTGGCAGCCGCCGCGATCATGGCGGAGGACGACAATCCCGCGCAGCCGGCGAGCCTCACCCTGATGGCGGGGCCGATCGATTGCCGCGTCAATCCGACCAAGGTAAACGAGCTCGCCACGGGCAAGCCGATCTCGTGGTTCGAGCAGAACCTGATCTCGCGCGTGCCGCTGCGCTACCCCGGTGCCACGCGGCGCGTCTACCCGGGCTTCGTGCAGCTCACCGCCTTCATGAGCATGAATGCCGAGCGCCACATCAAGGCGCAGGTCGACCTCTACCGGCACATGGCCAAGGGCGAGCACGCGCAGGCGGCGACCATCAAGACCTTCTACGACGAGTACTTCGCCGTGCTCGACCTGACGGCCGAGTTCTATCTCGAGACCGTCCAGCGTGTGTTCCAGGAATACCTGCTGGCGCGCGGCGTGCTCGACTGGCAGGGCCGCCGGGTCGATCCCAGGGCGATCCGCCGGACCGCGCTGTTCACGGTCGAGGGCGAGCGCGACGACATCTGCTCGATCGGCCAGACGGTAGCCGCCCACGATCTCTGCTCCAGCCTGCGGCCCTATAGAAAGAAGCACTACATGCAGGCCGGCGTCGGCCACTATGGCGTGTTCGCGGGCAAGCGCTGGGCCGGCCAGATCTACCCCTTGGTGCGAAACACAATTCTGGCCAACGAATAGCGGGCTTTTCTGGCCAAAAATCCGCAGTACATTGTGGGTATGGCTGATTTTCCGAAAAAGACCCTCGCCGACTGGGAAAAGCTCGCGGCCAAGGAGCTGCGCGACCGTCCGCTGGACGAGCTGACCTGGATGACCCCCGAGGGCATTCCGGTGAAGCCCCTCTACACGGCCGCCGACCTCGAACAGCTCGAGACCGTGGGCTCTCTGCCGGGCTTCCCGCCGTTCACCAGAGGGCCCAAGGCCACGATGTATGCCGGCCGCCCCTGGACGGTCCGTCAGTACGCGGGCTTCTCGACGGCCGAGGAGAGCAACAAGTTCTATCGTGCCAATCTCGCGGCGGGCCAGATGGGCCTGTCGGTGGCGTTCGATCTCGCCACCCACCGCGGCTACGATTCGGACCATCCGCGTGTCGTCGGCGACGTCGGCAAGGCGGGCGTCGCGATCGATTCCGTCGAGGACATGAAGATTCTCTTCGACGGCATCCCGCTCGATAAGATGAGCGTGTCGATGACCATGAACGGCGCCGTGCTGCCGGTGCTGGCGGGCTACATCGTGGCGGCAGAGGAGCAGGGTGTGCCGCAGGACAAGCTCTCCGGCACGATCCAGAATGACATCCTCAAGGAGTTCATGGTCCGGAACACCTATATCTATCCGCCCGGACCTTCGATGCGCATCGTGGCCGACATCATCGAGCACACGGCCAAGTACATGCCGAAGTTCAACTCGATCTCGATCTCCGGCTATCACATGCAGGAGGCGGGAGCGACGCTGGTGCAGGAGCTCGCTTTCACCCTGGCCGACGGCCTCGAATACGTCCGCGCCGCCAAGGCCAAGGGCCTCGACATCGACGCCTTTGCACCGCGCCTGTCGTTCTTCTTCTGCATCGGCATGAACTTCTTCATGGAAGTGGCCAAGCTCCGCGCGGCGCGCTTCCTGTGGGCCGAGCTGATCAAGCCGTTCGAGCCCAAGAAGGCCGATTCGCTGTCGCTGCGCACGCACTGCCAGACGTCGGGCGTGTCGCTGACCGAGAAGGATCCTTACAACAACGTGATCCGCACCGCCTACGAGGCGATGGCGGCGGTGCTGGGCGGCACGCAGTCGCTGCACACCAATTCGTTCGACGAGGCGATCGCGCTGCCGACGCCGACCTCGGCGCGCATCGCGCGCAACACCCAGCTCATCCTCCAGCACGAGACTGGCGTCACCAAGGTCGTCGATCCGCTGGCCGGCAGCTACTACGTCGAATCGCTGACCGCGAGCCTGGTCGCCGAGGCGCGCAAGCTGATCGGCGAGGTCGAGGCGCTGGGCGGCATGACCAAGGCCGTCGAGGCCGGCATGCCGAAGATGCGCATCGAGGAGGCGGCGGCCCGCCGCCAGGCGCGCGTCGACCGCGGCGACGAGATCGTCGTCGGGGTGAACAAGTTCCAGCTCAAGGAAGAGCCGGCCATCGAGATCCTCGATGTCGACAATGACGTGGTGCGCGAGGCGCAGGTCGGTCGCTTGAACAGGATCCGCACGACGCGCGACGAGGGCAAGTGCGTGGCCGCCCTCAAGGCGCTGGGCGAGGCGGCGCGCAACGGCACCGGCAACCTGCTGACGCTTTCCATCGAGGCGACGCGCGCGCGGGCCACGGTGGGCGAGATCTCGTCGGCCCTCGAAGGCGTCTATGGCCGCTACCAGGCGACCATCCGATCGATCTCCGGCGTCTATGCCGGCGAATGGGAGGGGGACGCGGGCCTGGAGCGCATCCGGACCGACATCGCGTCCTTCGCCGAGGAGGAGGGTCGCCGGCCGCGCCTGATGGTCGTGAAGATGGGCCAGGACGGCCACGACCGCGGCGCCAAGGTGATCGCCACGGCCTTCGCCGATCTCGGCTTCGACGTCGATATCGGCCCGCTGTTCCAGACACCGCAGGAGGCGGCGCGGGCGGCGATCGAGAACGACGTGCACGTGATCGGCGTGTCGAGCCAGGCCGCAGGCCACAAGACGCTGGTGCCGCAGCTCATCGAGGAACTGGCCAGGCAGGGCGGCTCGGAGGTGTTGGTCGTGGTCGGCGGGGTCATCCCCGCCCAGGATTACGATTTCCTGAAGAACGCCGGTGTCGCGGCGATCTACGGGCCGGGGACCAACATCCCGGCAGCAGCGGCGGAGATCCTGTCGATCCTGCGCAAGCGCAGCCAGAAGCGCGCCGCCTAACGGCGCAGCGCCTGGCTTTCCTCGGCGGTCAGCGGCCGCTCCCTGAACCACAGCATCTTGCCGCGGATGGAGCCGAAGCCGGTATGGGCTTCCAGCTTGGCGGGGTAGCGGATCTGCGTCTGGTCCAATTTGGCGAGCCAGATGCGGATCGGGCGCTCGCGCTCGGTTTCTGCCTCCTTCGGTGCGTCGTCGAATTCGCCCGCAACGCGCTTGGTGTAGATCTCGCACACCAGCAGGTCGCCCAGCGCGCCCGGCACGCCGGCCTTGGCGGGAGACTCCGTGCCGATCTTCTTGATGATGACGTCGATGCGGCGCTTGCCGTCGTTGGTCTGCACCGTGCGGTCGCAGGCGCCTTCGCCTGCGAATCCGACGCTCAACGCGGCCGTCAGAGGATCGAGTGAGCCGCGCCGCTGCTCCTCGGAGATCGTGTGCTGCGGCGGCGGCTTCCATTCGGGATTGTGCGTTTCCTGGACCGCGCTTCCGGCATACTGAGCCATCCACGTGCGTGGCTTGTCGCCGACCACGATCGACAGCGAACCGGCGGATGGCAGGGCGCCTTGCTGGGAGAAGGCACCCCACGCCCGGTTGCGTCCGACATAATGCATGGTGACGGCGCGCAGCAGGCCTTCCTTGAACGTCTTGGTTTCGACGTCGTAGTTCGTGCCGTTGAAGCGGGCATTGAGGTCGATGCGAAAGCCCGCGAAGCCCGCGAACGTGATCTCATAGCCGATCTCGACTTGGCGGGCGCCCTGGGCCGCCGCCGCCGCCGGGATCACCACACTCAAGCCAATTGCCAGCAGGGCCCTACGAAATCTCATGGAATCCCTTTCCAAGGGGGGCTTACCTAGGCTTACCGGGCACGATAGAAGGCCCACGCTCCCTTCGCCACACTCCCTGTGGGCTAAATAAGGCAACTTTGGTGCATGTCGCCGCCTGGCAATGACCGCGCTCCCGCGATGAGCCGCAAGCGCACCTGGGGCGTTATCGGCATCCTGGCGCGCCATTTGTGGCCGAAGGGTGAAACGAAGCTCCGCGTGCGCGTGATTATCGCCATGGCGCTCCTGGTCCTTGCCAAGGTAACGAACGTCTACGTTCCGATCCTCTACAAGGACGCCGTGGATGCGCTGGATTCTCCTGCAGCGCAGGCCGTCGCCGTACCGATCGTCCTGATCCTGGCATACGGGGCGGCCCGCGTGCTGGCCCAGGCCTTTGGCGAGCTCCGCGACGCGGTCTTCGCGCCGGTCTCGCAGCGAGCGATTCGCAATCTCGCCCTTGAGGTCTTCGGGCATCTTCATGCCTTGTCCCTGCGCTACCATCTCGAGCGGCAGACGGGAGGGCTCAGCCGGGTCATCGAGCGCGGCACGCAGGGCATGGAGTTCCTGATCCGCTTCACGACCTTCAACATCCTGCCGACACTGTTCGAGATCGCCCTGGTCGGCGTGATCCTGTGGAACCTCTACGACTGGCGCTTCTCCGTCGCGACGCTTGCGGTGGTCGGGGGCTACATCCTGTTCTCGGTCGTGCTGTCGGAATGGCGCATCAAGTTCGTGCGGCGCATGAACGACGCCGATACCGACGCGAACGCCAAGGCGATCGACAGCCTGCTGAACTACGAGACGGTGAAGTATTTCGGCAACGAACTGCACGAGACCCGGCGCTTCGACGTCGGCCGGCGTCGCTACGAGACGGCGGCCATTCGCTCGAGCCGGACCCTGTCGCTGCTCAACGTCGGCCAGGGCACGATCATATCGGTGGGCCTCGTCACCGTCATGGCGATGGCCGGCCAGGGCGTGATCAAGGGTACGATGACGATCGGCGACTTCGTCGCGGTCAATGCCTTCCTGATCCAGCTCTACATGCCGCTCAACATGCTGGGCTTCGCATACCGCGAGATCAGGAACGCGCTCGTGAACATGGAGAAGATGTTCGGCCTGCTCGAGGTGAAGGCCGAGATCGCCGACAAGGCCGGGGTGCCACCGCTTGCGGTCGACGGCGGCGAGATCGTGTTCGACCATGTCGACTTCCACTATGAGGCGGCGCGCCCGATCCTTCACGATGTGAGTTTCAGGGTGGCGCCGGGCAACACGGTGGCGATCGTGGGCTCGAGCGGTGCCGGCAAGTCGACGGTGTCGCGCATCCTGTTCCGCTTCTACGACGTGGCGTCGGGCAGCGTCCGCATCGACGGGCAGGACATCCGCGATGTCCGGCAGGCGAGCCTGCGGGCGGCGATCGGCGTCGTGCCGCAGGACACCGTCCTGTTCAACGACACGATCTACTACAACATCGCCTATGGCCGGCCGGAAGCGAGCCGTGAGGAGATCGAGCAGGCGGCCCGTCTGGCGCGCATCCACGATTTCGTCGCGGCGCTGCCGCAGGGCTACGAGACCACGGTTGGCGAACGCGGGTTGAAGCTGTCGGGCGGCGAGAAGCAGCGCGTGGCGATCGCGCGCACGATCCTCAAGAATCCGCGCATCCTGCTGTTCGACGAGGCCACCAGTGCGCTCGACACGCGGACGGAGCAGGAGATCCAGAGGTCTCTGGAAGAGGTCAGCCGCGGCCGCACGACCGTGGTCATCGCGCATCGGCTCTCGACCATCATCAACGCCGACGAGATCGTCGTGCTCGACCGCGGTCGTGTCGTCGAGCGTGGCCGCCATGCCGAGCTTCTCGCCAGGAACGGCCTCTACGCCGACATGTGGCGACGCCAGCAGGAGGCCGCCGCCGAGGCCGAGCGCCAGGTCGAGGAGCCGCCGTCCTTCAGGTCGGAGGGCCATCTGCGTGTCGCCGAGTAGTTCGAGCGCCACCAGCCCCTGGCGTTCCCTCGTCCCTGTCTTCGCCGCCTGCGCCGCGATCGGCCTGCAGGCGGGCGTCGCCCTGCCGCTCGTGCCGCTGGCGCTCGAACGCCAGGGCGCCGACAGGCTGACGATCGGCGTGATCGCCGCTGCCTGGGCGATCGGCATGCTGGTGACCGCACCCTACATCCCGAGGCTCGCCGCGCGTTTCGGCGCGGTGCCGTTCATCCTCTCCGCCGTGGTCGCCGGCTCGGCGATCACCGTCGCCTATACGCTGACCCAGAGCCCGGTGGCGTGGTTCGTGCTGACCTTCCTGCACGGCGCGGTCGGCGGCGTGCCGTGGGTGGTGAGCGAGATCTGGATGAACGTCGTCGTCGAGGAGGAGCGCCGCGGCAGGGTCATGGGCGTCTACGCCACGATGGTGGCGCTCGGCATTGCGCTTGGTCCGTTGGTCCTTCAGGTCGTGGGAGTCTACGGTCCAGCGCCGTTCCTCACCTGTGCCGCGCTGGCGCTTTCCGTCGCCGTGCCGCTGCTGCCCTACTGGAAGACCGCGCCGGCCATCGAGCATGCCGAGGACAGCGGCTACCTGACCGTCGTTGTGGCCGCGCCCTTGGCCATGCTGGCCGCGTTCGCCTGCGGGCTCGGCGAGCAGGTCGCGTTCAGCTTCCTGCCGGTCTATGCGGTCGGTGCGGGCGTGTCGCCGGAGACCGGCGCGCTCTGGCTGTCGGCGTTCGTGATCGGCAACGTGATCCTGCAATGGCCGATCGGCTGGATGGCCGACCATGCCGACCGCCGCGCGGTCCTGGCCGGCTGCACGCTGGCTAGCGCGATCCTGGTCGGCCTGCTGCCCACCGTGCCGGCGCAGTCCCTGACGATCGTCGGCGTGATCATGTTGTGGGGCGGCATCTCGTTCGCGATCTATCCGGTCGGGCTGGCGCTCCTCGGACAGCGCTTCAACGGCGGCGACATCGCGCGCGCCAACACCGCGTTCAGCATGCTCTACATCGTGGGCGGCCTGGTGGGACGGCCGTTGGCGGGTGCGGCGATGGACGCCGTCGGCGATCCCGGGCTCGGCTGGACGCTTGCGTTCTTCTACCTCGCCGCCGCCCTGTTCGCCTTGCTGGCAATGCGCCGCCGCGGCTGATAAGTCTCCGTGCGATGAGCGATTCCCTGCTCAAGCCGCTGTTGGCGGGCGATCGGCGAGCGCTGGCGCAGGCCATTACCCTGATCGAATCGACGCGCAGCGACCATCGCGAGCGCGCAGATGCGCTGCTCGCGGCGGTGCTGCCGCACACCGGAAAATCGGTGCGGCTCGGCATCACGGGCGTTCCGGGCGTCGGCAAGTCGACGCTCATCGAACGTTTCGGCCTCGCGCTTCTGGAACGCGGCCGTTCGCTTGCCGTGCTGGCGATCGATCCCTCCTCGAAGCGCGGCGGCGGCTCGATCCTCGGCGACAAGACACGCATGGAAGAACTGTCGCGCCGGCACGCGGCCTTCATCCGGCCGTCGCCGGCCGGCGCCACGTTGGGTGGTGTCGCACGGCGCACGCGCGAGGCCATGCTGCTCGTCGAGGCGGCGGGCTTCGACACGGTGATCGTCGAGACAGTGGGTGTCGGCCAATCCGAGACGGCCGTTGCCGACATGGTCGACATGTTCATCGTGCTGCTGCTGCCGGCCGGCGGCGACGATCTGCAGGGCATCAAGCGCGGCGTGATCGAGCTTGCCGACCTGATCGTGGTCAACAAGGCCGATGGCGACCTGAAGGCGACGGCCCGACGCTCGGCCTCGGACTATCAGCACGCCCTGCGCATGTTGCGTTCGCCGACGGCAGGCTGGACACCCGAGGTCGCGACCTGCTCGGCGCTGACGGGCGAGGGGATCGTCGAGATCTGGGATGTCGTCGAGCGGTTCAATCAGGCGGTGGGTGAGAAGGGCATCGTGCGCCGGCGGGCCGAACAGGCCCGTGCCTGGATGTGGAACGAGGTCGGCGAGACCCTCCTGGCCGAACTGAGGAAGCACCCCGAGGTTCGCAAGCTGGTGGCGGGGCTGGAGCGCGATGTCGAGGCCGGCCGGTCGACCCCGGCCGCGGCGGCCCGCCGTATGCTAGAAGCCTTCCATGGCCGCTAAGTCCCTCCTGAAACGTGCACGCCGCGCCGCGGAAACCCAGAAAGAGCCCTTCTGGAAGCGCAAGACCCTCGCCGAGATGACCAAGCAGGAATGGGAATCCCTGTGCGACGGCTGCGGCATGTGCTGCGTGAACAAGCTGGAATACGAGGGCACGGGGGAGCTGGCCCAGACCGACACCTGCTGCCGGCTCCTGGACCCCAGGACGGCGCGCTGCCGGGACTACAGGAATCGCAAGAAAATCGTGCCTGACTGCATCCAGCTGACCCCAAAGGTAGTGGCCAAGATGGACTGGCTCCCCAAGACCTGTGGGTACCGGCTGGTCCACCTCAAGCAGGACCTCTACTGGTGGCATCCCCTGATCTCAGGCGACCCGGAAACCGTGCACCAGGCGGGAATCTCGGCCCGCGGGCGGGTGATTCCCGAGGACCAGGTCGAGGATATCAGCGAAAGAGTGGTGGACTGGTTCGCTTGACGATCCCCTGTCCGGCCCGTAAAAAGCCCGCCTTCCCGCCCTCCGGCGGGATCGTTTTTTAGCGGATTTCGCCATGCCCCGTCGTTGCGCCCTCTCGGGCAAGTCCGTCCAGTACGGCAACAATGTGAGCCACGCCAACAACAAGTCGAAGCGTCGGTTCATGTCCAACCTGCAGGTCGCCTCGGTTCTGTCCGATGCGTTGGGCCACACCGTGCGCCTGCGTCTGACGCCGCGCGGCATCAAGACGATCGAGCACAATGGTGGCATCGACGCCTACCTGCTCGACACCAACGACAGCAAGCTCAGCCCCGAGATGAAGGTGCTGAAGCGCCGGGTTGTTTCAGCCAAGGCCAAGAAGGATGCAAAGAAGGCCGCGTAAGCGGCCTTTTTTATTGCGCCAGCTCGAACAGCATCAGGATGTTGCGCTGAAGCGGATTGAAGTTGTCATCCGAGATCAGCCACAGCAGCGTCTCGCCGCGAGCGCCCCTGGTCGCCGCCAGCCCCTCGAGATTGTCGACCGAGTAGGGTGAGGCGAGCCCGGCCAGTTCCTCGGGCCGCACGGTCGCACCGGGCTTGAGCTGAGCGGCATCGAACCGCATCACCCGGCAGCGCACGCCGCGCACCATGTCGAACGCCCGCTCGATCGTGGCGAAGGATCCGTCCGGCAGCACGGTGATCGCGGTCGGCTGGAAGTCGGGAATGGTCGCGTAGGTGAACGAACTCCAGGCATAGTGCCCGCCCGCGGCCGGCTTGCCGATCCATCCCAGCACCGTGCCAGGCGCCTGGCTGTACTCCTCGCTGATGGCGATCACGGTGCCGTCGGGCAACGCCGTCAGGGCCTCGATGCCACCGTTCTTGGGCTGCAGCCCGATCTCGCGCGGGCCCTCGACAGGGAGAGGCGTCGCCGTCAGCGACGGATAGCGCCACAGGCGGTGCCGGCGCTCGAAGACCACCAGCCAGGAGCCGTCGGCCAGGCGCGCCATGGCCTCGGCGTCGGCTTCGGCCTTGCTCTGGATCGGCTGGCCGTCGAGGCCGCGGAGCTGGCCGATCCGTGCCGCGCTGAGGCCCTCGAGGTTTCCCTTCCTGTCGTAGTCGACGGTGGCGGTGAGCCAGGCGCCTTCGTCCGAGATCGACGTGAGCGTGCGGCCGTCGGGCGCCACGTGCAGGTCGGACCAGCCGCCGAAATGGCGCGAGCCGGCCTTCATCTCGATCCCGCCGCGCCAGACCAGGCGACCGACGCGCGTCGCGGCGGGCTCGTCGATCTTGAATGCGAGCTGGGAACCGCGGATCTCGACCAGCTGTTCCTGCGCGCCCGCGGGAGGCGGCGAGACGCTCGCGCAGGCGGTGACGAGTAGGCAGAGAAGGAGAAGGAAGCGGTGCGCCACCGGTCAGGCGGCGCGCTTGCCGGACTTTCCGCCCGTCTTGGCGGCCGCCGACCTGCCGCCGGCGCGGCCGCGCTGGGGACCGCGCGCCGCACGGACGTCCTTGGCGTCCTCTTCGTCGAACAGCGAGGCGAGCTGCTCCATCATCGTGCCGCCGAGTTGGTCGGCATCGACGATGGTGACCGCGCGGCGGTAGTAGCGCGTGACGTCGTGGCCGATGCCGATGGCGATCAGCTCGACCGGCGAGCGCGTCTCGATCCAGTCGATGACGTCGCGCAGATGGCGCTCGAGGTAGTTGCCCGGGTTCACCGAGAGCGTGGAATCGTCAACCGGCGCACCGTCGGAGATCACCATCATGATCTTGCGTTCCTCGGGGCGCGGCAGCAGGCGATTGTGCGCCCACAGCAGCGCCTCGCCGTCGATGTTCTCCTTGAGGATGCCCTCGCGCAGCATCAGGCCGAGGTTCTTGCGCGCGCGCCGCCACGGCGCGTCAGCCGGCTTGTAGACGATGTGGCGCAGGTCGTTGAGGCGGCCCGGGTTGGCGGGCTTGCCGGCGGCGAGCCACTGCTCGCGGCTCTGGCCGCCCTTCCAGGCGCGGGTCGTGAAGCCCAGGATCTCGACCTTGACGCCGCAGCGCTCGAGCGTGCGGGCGAGGATGTCGGCGCTCATCGCCGCGACGGTGATCGGCCGGCCACGCATCGAACCCGAATTGTCGATCAGCAGCGACACGACGGTATCGCGGAAGTTGGTGTCCTTCTCCTTCTTGAAGGAGAGGGCGTGCATGGGGTTGGCGACGATGCGGGCAAGCCGCGCCGCGTCGAGCGTGCCCTCGTCGAGGTCGAAATCCCACGACCGGTTCTGCTGCGCCATCAGGCGGCGCTGCAGGCGATTGGCCAGCTTGCCGATCACGCCCTGCAGGTGGGAGAGCTGCTGGTCGAGGTGGTTGCGCAGGCGGCCGAGCTCCTCGGCGTCGCACAGCTGGTCGGCCTCGACGATCTCGTCGAACTTCACCGTGTAGGCGTGATACTGCTGGCCGAGCGGCTCGTTGGAGAGTGCGCCGGGCGGCAACCACGGCCGCTCGGCACGACCCGGCTCCTCTTCGTCGCCCGAGCCCATCTGCATCTCGGTCTGGGCCTGGTCGGCGGAGGTTTCCGACGCGTCCTCCTGCTCGGAGGCGTCCTCGGTCTCCTCGCCCTGCGCGCCGTAGCCCTGGGTCTCGCTGGAGTCGCTCTGGTCGTCGCCGGTCTCGTTCGACTGGCCGTCGGCGTTCTCCTGGTCCTGGCTCTCCTCCGTGTCGTCGTCCTGCAGGTCGGCCGATTCGTCGCCGAGCTTGAGGTCACGGATGAGCTGCCGGGCGGCCCGTGCGAAGGCTTCCTGGTTGGCGAGCGAATCGCGCAGCTTCTGGAAATCGCGGCCAGCGGCGCTTTCCACGTCGGCGCGCCACATGTCGACCATCGCCTTGGCCGATTCGGGAGGCTGGGCACCGAGCAGCTGCTCGCGCGCGATCAGGCCAATCACGTCGGCGATCGGCGCATCTTCCTTGGTCTTGATGCGGGCGTGGCCGCGCTGATCGGAGCGCTGGCGCCAGAGCGCGGACAGATTGTCGGCGACGCCGGCCATCTTGCGCGCGCCCAGCGCCTCGACGCGGACCTGCTCGACAGCCTCGAAGATCGCCCGCGCCGTCTCGCCGCGCGGGACACGGCGCAGATGGGTCTTGCGGTCGTGATGGCGCAGCTTCAGCGCCATCGAATCGGCCTCGCCGCGGACACGGCTTACATCCTCGACCGGCAGGTCGCGCGCCGGCACGGTGATGCGCGCCTCGCTGCCCAGCAGCGAGCCGCCGTCGGGAACGAACGAGACGTTCACGTCCTTGCGCGACACTGCCCGCATGGTGGTGGCGGTGACGCGGCGGAACTCCTCGAGAGGAGTCGTGTCCTTGGCCATGTCGGCCCTCTCAGTGCAGCTTGCTTCCCTTGGCGCTTCCCGCCGGCAATTCCTTGCCGAAGCAGCGCTGGTAGTACTCGGCGAGCGTGCTGCGCTCGACCTCGTCGCACTTGTTGAGGAAGGTGAGACGGAAGGCGAAGCCGACGTCGCCGCCGAAGATGCGGGCGTTCTCGGCCCAGGTGATCACCGTACGTGGCGACATCACGGTCGAGATGTCGCCGGCAATGAAGCCGGCGCGGGTGAGGTCGGCCAGCGCCACCATGGCGGAGATGATCTTGCGGCCTTCCTCGTTGTCGTAGCTCGGCGTCTTGGCGGCGACGATGTTCACTTCCTGGTCGTGCGGCAGGTAGTTGAGCGTCGTCACGATCGACCAGCGGTCCATCTGGCCCTGATTGATCTGCTGCGTGCCGTGATAGAGGCCGGTCGTGTCGCCGAGGCCGACTGTGTTGGCAGTCGAGAACAGGCGGAAGGCCGGGTGAGGCCGGATCACCTTGTTCTGGTCGAGCAGGGTGAGCTTGCCTTCGACCTCGAGCACGCGCTGGATGACGAACATCACGTCGGCGCGGCCGGCATCGTACTCGTCGAACACCAGCGCGGTCGGGTTCTGCAGCGCCCACGGCAGGATGCCCTCGCGGAACTCGGTGACCTGCTTGCCATCGCGCAGCACGATGGCGTCCTTGCCGATCAGGTCGATACGGGAGATGTGGCTGTCGAGGTTGACGCGGATGCAGGGCCAGTTGAGGCGCGCCGCGACCTGCTCGATGTGGGTCGACTTGCCGGTGCCGTGATAACCCTGGACCATGACCCGCCGGTTGTGGGCGAAGCCCGCGAGGATCGCCATCGTGGTGTCCTGGTCGAACAGGTAGGCGTCGTCGACTTCCGGAACATGCTCGGAGGCCGCACTGAATGCCGGCACCTCCATGTCGGTGTCGATGCCGAAAAGCTGGCGGGCCGAAACCTTGATATCCGGCATGCCCGACACGTTCTGCCGAGCCGCGGTCGTCGTAGAAGCCATCACACGGATTCCTACAAAACAATGCCCGCCAAATTGCGGGCAAAATTGATAGTCGCAGGCGGAATTGTGCACCGCAAGCGGCCAAATGAGGGGGCTGCCCTGAGCGGGGCTAATCACTCGACCGGCAGGTGCTCGGATGCCCGCAGAGTGGAATAGGCGGCATTGATTTCCTTGAGCTTTTCCTCGGCTTCCCGCGCCCCGCCATTGGCGTCGGGATGGTGGATTTTCACCAGTTCCTTGTAACGAGATTTCACGACAGCCTGGGTCAGGGGCCATGAAAGTTCAAGAACGTCCAGCGCATTGCGCTCGGCCGGTGTCAGTTGCTCGCTGCCATCGTACTTGGGCGAAGGACGCTCGCCCAAACCGGCATCATCGGCCAGGCCGAGCGGGTCCTTGATATGCGCATAGGGGTTGCCGTTGCGCCGGGCGCCGAGCGGCCATACCGGCCGCCGCCAGGTCGTGTCGGCCCGGATGTGGGCCTCGATCTGGTCGGCGTCGAGGCCTGCGAAATAGTCCCATTTTCTGTTGTAGTCGCGAACGTGCTCGAGGCAGAACCATCGGTATTCGTCGAGCCGGTCGCGCGCGCGCGGCGCGCGATACTCGCCCTGCAAGGCGCAGCCTGGCGCCTCGCACACCCGCTCGTGGGGATGTGCACCATTCGTCGCTGTCAGGGGTTTGGCTCGCCGTCGCGCCATCGGGCTAATATGTGTTCAACGATGTGACGGGGCAAGAGAGGCGAGCGATGGGCAAGGTGGCGACGGCGATTGACAGCAAACTCAGGGCCGCGTTCGCGCCGGCACGCCTCGCCATCGAGGACGAGTCCTCGCGGCATCACGGGCACTCGGGTTGGCGCGAGGGCGGAGAGTCCCACTTCCGCGTCGAGATCGTCTCTTCCGCGTTCGAGGGGCAGAGCCGCGTCGCCCGCCAGCGACTGGTCTATGCCGCCCTCAAGGCCGAGCTCGATGCCGGCCTGCACGCGCTCGCCCTCACGACCCTGACACCGGGCGAGGACGCGGCAAAGCGCTAGCCTTCCATCTCGATTTCCTGGCCGGCTGCCGCCGCCCGTACCGCATCGGCTTCCGGGCCGGTGTAGAAGTCGGGCGCCCAGCGCCTCACGACGGCACCGTCGGATGCCCAGGCGTGGCAGGTGTCGATGACATAGGGCTTGCGTCGCGGCTTGGCCGGCGCGTTCGGGTCCGCGGCAGCCGGCGCCTCGCCGTTCCCGGCGCGATGGGCGCGGCTGAGCTCGTCGGCCTTCCTCGACGCTATCGTCTGGAAGGCCGTCGTTGCGACCGGTCCCAAAAGTTCGACGATGTGCGTGCAGCCGTGCACGCCGCCGAGCCTGGCGCGCACCTCGCGATGGAAACCGCCGCCGATCCTGAGCCCGATCAGTTTCCTGAAGTCGGGCGCGATGTCGCCGCACATGCGGTAAGGCGACTTGTCGGTCACGGCTTCGACGTCGACGATCGTGAACCTGTGGTCGAGCGTGAGCCTGATCGACATGTCGTGGATGAAGTCGCCGGGCTTCAGCGGGCCGCGCCACTCGTTGGCGTGCTCGTAGGACTTCTCGTCGGTGATCCGACCTTCGATGTCCCACAGCCCGTCCTCGCGGAAGAAGCCCTGGCAGGTGACGCGTCGCGTATGAAGGTGCTGTCGCCCGACCGGCGGCGAAAGCGGCATGATCGTTCCTCTAAGGTCAGAAGGTCGTCAGATGCTCGCCTGTATGGCGGCCGGCGGCACGATGCGCAACTCGGCGATGCGCGTGCCCTCGCGCTTCAAAATCTCGAAGCGAAATCCGTAAAATGCATAGGTCTGCCCGACTTCGGGGATGCGCCGGGCCTCATGCAGCACCAGGCCGGCGATCGTGGTGGCGACGTCCTCCGGCAGGCCCCAGCCGTACTCGCGGTTGAGGTCGCGGATCGGCACGTCGCCCCGGCAGACCAGGCTGCCGTCCTCGCGCTTCACCACGCCGCGGCGGATCGCGTCGTGCTCGTCTTCGATGTCGCCGACGATCTCCTCGATGATGTCTTCGAGTGTGACGATGCCGCGTAGCGCGCCATACTCGTCGACGACGATGGCGAAATGTTCATGGCGGGCGCGGAAAGCCTCGAGCTGGTCGAACAGCACGGTCGATTCCGGAATGAACCACGGCGGCGTCATGACCGAATCGATCTTGACCGACTCGGGATCGCCGGCAGCCTTGACCGCGCGGAACAGATCCTTGGCATGGACCACGCCCACGATGTTGTCGGCTTCGCCACGGTAGAACGGGATGCGCGTGTAGGGGGCCGACAGCATCTGGGCGACGATCGCCTCGATCGGCTGGTCGGCGTCGATCAGCACGACATTGCCGCGATGGGTCATGACGTCGCCCACCGTACGGTCGCCGAGGTCCAGCACGGAGCGCAGCATCGCCTTCTCGGCGGGGGCCGAGTCGTCGCCCAGTCTCTCGCCGTGCATTTCGATGGCGCCGCGCAGGACTTCAGCATGCTCTCCGGCGTCATGTCCGCGGTCGGTCCGCACCCGCATCAGGCCGAGGAAGAACCGGGAAGTCCAGGCCACGGCCCGCGCAAGCGGGCCCAGGACCGTGAGGGTGGCCACGACCGAGGGCGCCAGCATCAGCGCGACGCGGTCGGCCCGCAGCAGCGCCCAGGTCTTGGGCATGACCTCGGCAAAAATGACGACCAGCACGCCCATCACCAGCGTGGCATAGACGATGCCGGCCGCGCCGAACAGCGACGTGAGCACTGCCGTCGTGAGCGAGGCGGAAAAGATGTTCACCACGTTGTTGCCGAGCAGGATGGCACTCACCGTCTCGTCCTTACGGTCGAGCAGAGCGTTGACGGTCGCGGCCCGCTTGTTGCCCTGCTGGGCGAGCCGGTGCATGCGCGGCCGCGACACGCCGGTGATGGCCGTCTCCGCCGCCGACAGATAGGCCGCCAGCAGCAGGCACAGCACGACCAGCGGCGTCGCGACGGACAGTGGCAGGTCGAAATGCAGCTCGGATTCCATGCGATGCCTAGGCCGCGATGGCGTCGTCGAGCAGGCCGCGCAGGCTGGCTTCGTCGACGTCGCGCGTCACGAAGGCGCGTCCGATGCCGTGGGCCAGCACGAAGGTGAGCCTGCCCGCTTCGGCCTTCTTGTCGCCGCGCATGTGTTCGATCAGTCGGCCGGCGTCCCATGTGCGGCGGTTGTCGCCGCCGATCGCGCGCAGGCGCACCGGCAGGCCGACGTCACCGAGATGGCGCCGTACCCGCTGGGCGTCGGCCGCTGGGCAAAGGCCAAGCCGCGCCGAAAGGTCGAAGGCCATGGCCATGCCGGCGCCGACCGCCTCGCCGTGCAGCAGGTCGGGCCCGAATCCCGTCTCCGCCTCCAGCGCATGACCGAACGTGTGGCCAAGGTTCAGCAGGGCGCGCAGATCGGTCGTCTCACGCTCGTCGGCCGCCACGATGCGTGCTTTCGACCGGCAGCTCTGCTCGATCGCGTGGGTTCGCGCCGCAGCGTCGCCGGCCAGCAGGGCTGCGCTGTTCGCCTCGCACCAGTCCCAGAAGGCCGGATCGTCGATCAGGCCGTACTTGGCGACCTCGGCATAGCCGGCCAGCAGCTCGCGTCGCGGCAGGCTGTCGAGGACGGTCGTGTCGGCCAACACCAGGCGCGGCTGATAAAACGCCCCTACGAGATTCTTGCCGTGCCGCGTGTTGATGCCGGTCTTGCCGCCGACAGAAGAGTCGACCTGCGCCAGCAGCGTCGTCGGCACCTGGATGAAATCGACGCCGCGCAACAGCACCGAGGCGGCGAAGCCCGTGAGGTCGCCGACCACGCCGCCGCCCAGCGCCATCAGAGTGGTCCTGCGGTCGGGCCGCCTGTCGAGCAGCGCGTTCATCAACCGGCCGAAGTTTGCGAATTCCTTGCTGCTCTCGCCGGCGGGAACGGTGACGATGTCCACGGTGACGCCGGACTTCGAGAGCGACGCGGCGAGCCGCGCACCGTAGAGCGGTGCCACCGTTTCGTCGCTCACGACAATGACTCGCGGCGAGGCCAGCAGCGGACGCGACAGTTCGCCGGCGCGGTCGAGCAGGCCGGGGCCGATGGCGATGTCGTAGGCGCGGCCAGCGAGGTCGACGTTGATGGTGCGGGCCGTGGTCATGCCGTCGTTTCCGTCTTGCGGCTCTCCAGGTAGGCGCGCAACGCGTCCAACACCTGCTCGGTGGTCCGGTCGGCCGGCTGGGCGGTCGAGTCGACCACGATGTCGGCCTCGGCGTAGACGGGATAGCGCTGCTGCACCAGGCGGCCGAGAATCTCGCGCGGCTCGCCCTGTCGCAGCAGAGGACGATGGCCGCGCCTTTTCACGCGGTCGAACAACACGTCGAGCTCCGCCCTCAGCCACACCGTCAGCGCCTTCGCCCGCATCAGGGCGCGCGTTTCGGGATCCATGTAGGCGCCGCCACCGGTCGAGAGCACGTGCGGCGCTTCCTCCAGCAGGCGGGCGATGACCCGCCGCTCGCCGGCACGGAACTCCTGCTCGCCGTACTTCTCGAAGAACTCGGCGATCGTGCACCCGGCGGCTCGTTCGATCTCGTCGTCGGCGTCCACGAACGGCAAGCCCAGCCTCGCCGCCAGCCGTTTGCCGATGGCGCTCTTGCCCGCGCCCATCAGCCCGACGAGGGCGACGGTGCGCGGCAGGGACAGGGGTGGGGAGGCGTCCATGGCGTGCTGCAGTCATGGATGTCGCCCATATCGTCGGTGGTTTCAAGCGACCGGCCCGGCGCATGCTCGGCGATTGCCGCCCAGACTTCGGCCGGGTAGGTTTCCCGCGCCGTGGCATTGTTCCGCTCCAGACACCGATTCAGCGTACCCACCCTGCGTCTTGGCCCGGTGGCGGTGGTCGCGGCCGTGTGTCTGCTGATTGCCGGGCTTGTGGCCCTGGTCGTCATCGAGCCGCGCCCGCCGCTCAGGCACTTCGAGGTCCCCGTACCCAATGAACGTTTTGCGCGCTAGAGGCGGCGCCTTGGCAGCGGCGCTGGCCGTTATCGTCGCCCTCTCCTCACCTGCGGGGGCCCAGGCGCCCAACTTCGACGGCCGCCCGACGGGGTTCCTCACCGAAAAGACTGGCGGCATGCCGGCCAATGCCTGGAGCGGCACCTCGCTCGGCACTGCCAAGCGCCTGGTGTCGGCGCTGCAACCGGCGCCACGCAGCCGGGCGCTGCGCGATCTCCAGTTCAAGGTGATGGTGAGCGCTCTGACGCCGCCGCCGTCCGACGGAAGCCCGCCGCCCGGGCTGTTCGCGCGCGAGGTCGATCGGCTCGCGGCCATGGGCGAGGCCGAGAGCCTGAACGAGATGGTGCGTGGCGTCGGCGGCTATGCCGACCAGGCCGTGGCGGCGACAACGGTCAACGCACTCATGATGGCGGGCGAGAAGGATGCCGCCTGCGCGATCGTCAACGGTAATCCGCTGCCGCAGCCCTTCGCACTGCGCGCCAGGATCGCCTGCATGATCATCGCCGGCGACAATGCCGGGGCGCTGGCGGCCGCGGCGCCGCTGCGTGGCTCGGACCCCGCCTTCGCCAAGCTCGTGGAGATCGCCGCGGGCGGCCTGCCGCCGACCGCGGCGCCGCCGACGCAGCTCGACGGCCCGGCGATGGTGATGCTCGACCTGTCCTACGTGCAGCCGCCGGCCGCCGCCTTGCGCTCGACCCAGCCGCCGATGATCCGCTCGCTGGTCGCGCATCGGACCCTGCCCATGCCGACGCGGCTGGAAATCGCCGAGCGCGGCGAGGCTTTGGCGATCATCGACGCGACGCGGCTCGGCGACCTTTATCTCGAGGCAGTGCACGACCGCGTCGTGCTGCCGGCGCCGATGTCGCGCCGGGCGCGGCTGGCGGCCGCGGCGCGCGGCGCCCAGAACGCGCAGCAACTCATGAGCTCGATCGCCGCCGTCTACGGCGAAGAGAAGGGGGGTGCGCTCTTCCCGACGGTGGCGCGCGCCAGCGCACAGGCGCTGATCAACCTGCCGCCCAAGCCGGAGTACGCCAACGTCGCCCAGGAGGCGATGCGCGGCTTCCTGCTGCTCGGCGACAAGATGCAGACCAAGGCGTGGACGCGGCTGGCGCTCACCGCGGCCTACAACAACGCCCGTGCCATGCAGGCGCTCGATCGCCTGATGCCGCTGGTCGCGATTGCCGGCATCGACGAGCCCAAGCGCCTGCCGCCCGAGGAAGTGAACCGCTGGTACGAGGTGATGCGCCAGGACAATCCGCAGCAGGCGATGCTGAAGGGCAATCTCCTTCTGGAACTGTTCCGCGCCACCGGCATCGACGTACCGACCGGCACGACCAACCTGCCCGAGGTGGCGCCGGCCAATGCGCGCCTGGTTTCGCCGCCCGCCTCGACGATGCAGGCTCTGCAGGCTGCGGCCAACGGCCGCCGCCGGGCCGAGGCCTCGCTGCTGGCGGCGATCTCGATCGGCGAAACGGCGCTCGTGCAACTCCATCCCGCCTCGGTCGGCGCCATCATCCGCGCGTTGCGCCAGGTCGGCGAAGATCACGCCGCGCGTCTGTTCGCGGTCGAGGTCGCGATCGCTCACGGGCTGTGAAGCGCAAGCCCGCCCTGCGCCGCGCGCGCGAGGTCGAGGCTTTCCTCGAGATGCTGCAGGCTGAGCGCGGGGTATCGGCGAATACGCTTGCGGCCTATGGCGCCGATCTTGCCGACCTGCAGGTCTTTCTGGCCCGCCGCCGGCAGTCGCCGCCGACCGCCGACGCCGCCGCGCTGCGCGCGTACCTGAAGTCGCTCGACTATCTCGGCATGACGCCGCGTACCGTGGCGCGCCGGCTGTCGGTGATCCGGCAATTCTTCCGCTTTCTGCTCGCCGAGCGGGTGCGCGAGGACGATCCGGCGGGCACGCTCGACCCGCCACGCCTCGGCCGGCCGCTGCCCAAGGTGCTGTCGCGCGAGGAGGTCGATCGCCTGATCGAGGCCGCGCGCACCAGGGACGAGACCGATGGCGGGCGCCTGGCGACCCTGCTCGAAATCCTGTACGCCGCGGGCCTGCGCGTCTCCGAGCTGGTGACGCTGCCGCTGTCCGCCGTCGAGCGCGATCCCGCGATGCTCGTCGTGCGTGGCAAGGGCGACAAGGAGCGGCTGGTGCCGCTTTCGGATCCGGCGCGCGCCGCCATCGCGGCCTGGCTCCGCATGCGTCGCGGGTTGCTGGGCGAGGGCGAGACTTCGCGCTATCTCTTCCCGTCGCGTGGTCGCACCGGGCATCTGACGCGCCAGCGTTTCGCACAGCTCCTGAAGGAAGCCGCGCTTGGCGCCGGCATCGATCCGGTGCGGGTGTCGCCGCATGTCCTGCGCCACGCCTTCGCCAGCCACCTGCTCGAGGGAGGCGCCGACCTGCGCTCCGTGCAAATGATGCTGGGTCATGCGGATATCGCTACAACCCAGATTTACACTCATGTGCTCGACGAGAAGCTGCGCGCACTGGTCCACGACAAGCATCCGCTGGCGCGGCGCAAGCGGCGTCCCACCGGCTGATGCTGGCCGGTTGACAGGATTCCGCGACCGGGCGACACCTGACCTTCAATGACGACTTACCTCGACTTCGAGAAGCCGATTGCCGAGCTGGAGAGCAAGATCGCCGAGCTCCGGCACCTGCCCAATTCGGGCGACGTCGACATTGCCGAAGAAGTCATGCGCCTTCAGGACAAGGTGCAGAAGCAGTTGCGTGCCACCTACGCCAAGCTGACGCCTTGGCAGCGCGTCCAGGTCGCACGCCACGCAGAACGGCCTCATGCGCAGAGCTACATCGACCGCCTGATTGCCGACTATACGCCGTTGGCCGGCGACCGGGCGTTCGGCGAGGATGCCGCCATCGTCGGCGGGCTGGGCCGCCTGCAGGGCCGCAGCGTCGTCGTGCTGGGGCAGCAGAAGGGCGACGACACCGAATCGCGCATCAGGCACAATTTCGGCATGGCGCGGCCCGAGGGCTATCGCAAGGCGCAGCGCCTGATGAAGCTCGCAGACCGCTTCAAGCTGCCGGTGCTCACGCTTGTCGACACGCCCGGCGCCTATCCCGGCATCGACGCAGAGGCACGCGGCCAGGCGGAAGCCATCGCAAGCTCCATCGAGACCTGCCTCGCCATCGGCGTGCCGCTGGTCAGCGTGGTGATCGGCGAGGGCGGCTCCGGCGGCGCGCTGGCGATTGCCTCGGCCGACCGCGTCTACATGCTGGAGAACTCAGTCTATTCGGTGATCACGCCGGAAGGCTGCGCCTCGATCCTGTGGCGCTCCAATGCCAATGCGCAGGATGCCGCCGAGGCAATGAGGGTAACGGCAAGCGACCTCAAGAAACTCGAGGTCATCGACGAGGTGATCCCCGAGCCGATGGGCGGCGCCCATCGCGCGCCCGACGAGACGATCGATCTCGTCGGCAAGGTCGTGGCCGAAGCGCTGGCCGACCTTGCGAGACTCGATCCCGACACGCTGCGCCAGCGCCGCCAGGAGAAGTTTCTGGCGATGGGCAAGAAGGGCCTCTGACGCCGTTGGCGCCGTCTCCGGGCCTGCGTCTCAGCGTTCTCGACCAGTCGCCGATCCGGAAGGGCGGTACGCCGGCCGATGCGGTGCAGGAGACCCTCGAACTGGCGGAACTCTGCGATCGTCTGGGATACACGCGCTATTGGCTGGCCGAGCATCACGGCAGCGAGGCGCTGGCCGGCTCGACGCCCGAGGTGCTGATCGCCCGTGTGGCCGGTCTGACGCGACGCATGCGCGTCGGCTCCGGCGGCGTGATGTTGCCACACTACAGCGCCTACAAGGTGGCGGAGAACTTTCGCATGCTGGAGACGCTGTTTCCCGGCCGTATCGATCTCGGCGTCGGCCGTGCGCCGGGCAGCGACCAGCAGACCATGCGCATCCTGGCCGACGGCAAGCCCAACTGGAGCAACGCCGACAAGTATCCCTATCAGGTGCGCGACCTTGTCGCCTGGCTGCATGACGCGCTGCCCGACGGTCACGAGGGCAGGGGCGTCACCGCCCAGCCGATCGGCCCCACGGCGCCCGATGTCTGGTTGCTGGGCTCAAGCGACGAGAGCGCGGCGCTGGCGGCGCATTTCGGCCTGCCGTTCTGCTTCGCCCACTTCATCAATCCCGACGGTGGTGATGGCGTGACGCGCGCCTATCGCGCTCATTTCAAGCCGTCGTCGCTTCATCCGCAGCCGATGCCCATGATGGCGATCTCTGTGCTGTGCGCGGAGACCGACGAGGAGGCCGACCGGCTGGCGCGCAGCCGCGAGGTCTGGGCGATGCGGCTGCTGACGCTCGGCAATCCCGGCCCGGTGCCATCGGTCGAGGAGGCGCTGGAGGCGGCGAAGCAGCCAGGCGCGGAGCGCTGGCTGCCCGCCCTGCGGCGGCGCTCTGTCGTGGGCTCGCCCGGCACGGTGCGGGCGGGCCTCGAAAAGCATGCGGCCGCCTATGAGGTCGATGAGATCATGGCGGTGACGATCTGCTTCGACTTCGAGAGGCGCAAACGTTCCTACGAGTTGCTCGCCGCGGAGTTCGGCCTGGGACGCTAGAGGCCGGCGATCGGGAAGCCCTTGCCCTTGCCGTTCTGCGGGCGGCGCGACGAGATCTGTGCCCGCGCTTCCCCGACCTTGCCCGCCCTGACCAGCGATGCCACGACCATGTACTCCAGCAGGTCGCGCTGGGCGCGGCTGCCGCCGAGCCGTTCATGAGTGGCGAGCAGGGGCTGGATCTCCTGCGCCGCGCGGGGCCATTCGCCCTGCGCGAAGGCCGTGAAGCCGCGGGCGAGCGACGGCAGCATGTCGGCCGCCGGCCCGCGCGGAGTTTCGAGGAACTTCGCGAGGGCAGCGTCGTCTCCCGTCATGGCGTAGGCCAGGATCGTGTGCATGTCGACGAAGCTGAGGCCCGGTCGCCCGAACCATTTGCCGGCATAGTCCGCGATCTCCCGCCAGCGCTGCGCATCGCGCGGCTGGCCGGCATACTCGGCGCGGACGAGGAAGGCCACGGCGTCGGTGGTCACATTGATCTGCGGTCCCCAGGATCCGCCGGGCCGCACCGCGTCATCATAGATGCGCCACGCGTCGGCATGCCTGCCCGTCTCCATCGACCACAGGGCGAGGTGCCAGGAATTGTGGCAATGCATCAGCCCGTCGCGCGAATAGTCCTTCATCCAGTCGGTCAGGTAGGCAAGTCCCGCCTCGCGCTCGCCCCTCTCGTAGACCAGATGCCCGCGGATATGGGAGGCGTGGGCGCTTCTGGGGTAAGCTGCAAGCGAGGCGTCGATGTTGCGTTCCCCCTCGTCGAGCCTGCCGACCTCCACTTCCGCGAAGGCGAGCTGCGAGCGGTACCACCAGTCGTCGCCATAGTGCTTCTCGAGCGGCGCCATGATGGCGAGCTGTTCGGCCTCGCGGCCGACCTTGCCGGAGAAGCCGATCAGGCCGAACACGCCGGTGGCCGGCGCAAGCACCATTGCATCGCGCGGCCAGTCCTTGAGGTGCACATAGACGCCGTCAAGCGCCGCAGCGCTCTGCCCCGTCAGCATCTTCTCGAAGACGGCGATGTGGCTCTGCTCTCGGGCGGTCGCACCCGCCGCCAGCTCCTTGGCGCGGGCGAGCGGCGCCTTGGCCTCGTGGCCGCGGCCCAGCAACTGCTTGGCGCGGGCCAGTGAGATGTGGCCGAGGGCGAAGCCTTCGTCGGCCTCGACCGCTGCCTGGAACGCCGTGTCCATGCCGGGCGTCGCCGCCATCAGGCTGTCCATGCCGGCCTGATAGGCGTCGCGCGCGGCGGCCGACGCCGTGCTCAGTTCGTTGTCATAGCGGTCCTTGAGCATGTCAGACGCTTTCCTTTCCGGCGGTCGGGTCCCACATCGGCGACGCCAGGGTCTCGGCGAAGTTCGTGAACATCATGTTGAAGGCGATGCTGATGCGATCGGTCTGGCCGTCGTTGGTGGGAACCGTGTGCTTCAGCCACGACGGGAACAGGACGAGGCGGCCCTCCCTGCTCTCGGCGAAGGCTCCGTTGGCGTTCATGTGCGTGTACTGGCGCGGCTTGGGCGCGATCATCGACGCCTGGCCGCGCGGATCCTGGAACAGGATCTTCGATCCCGGCGAGGCGATCGCCACATAATAGACGCCGCTCAGGTAGTTGTTCGGATGATGGTGCATCGGGTGGTAGGAACCCGGCGGGTTGATGTTCGCCCAGCAGCCGGTGATCGTCATCGGATACTGATCGACATGGAGGTAGCGGGTCACACCGCGCGCCGCCTTCTCGACCAGGGAGACGAACTCGGCGAAGCCCGGCCGTGTGTGCAGATCCTGCGGCGTCTGCCAATTGCTGCCCGGCGGGATGACGGGGCGCGGCGAGATGATCCGGTCGATCTCGGCCTTCAGTTTCGCATTGAGGCTCGCCGCGGCGGCCGGCTTGAGGTCCACGGTCCACAACGGGGTCGGGAAGATCCCCTGGACTTCCTGCTTGTCGATCATGGCAGCCATCATATCCGGCGATTGCCCGAATGTCCGTCAGGTGGTCCAATTCGACGCAGTTGCCCGACCAGCCAGGATCCGACCCATGGCCATCACCGTCCAGCCCGTCACGCCGACCTTCGTCGCCGAAGTGGGCGACGTCGCCCTCGGCAAGCCGTTGGCGCCCGAGGATCTCGCCGCCATCCGCGCGGCCTTCACGAAGTATGCCGTCCTGGTCTTCCCCGACCAGGAATTCGACGACGAGAGCCAGCTCGACTTCGCGCGCAACTTCGGCCCACTCGAGACCACCGTCTTCAAGGCGCGCAAGGACCACAAGCTGCGCCTGCACGAGAATATGGCGGACGTCGGCAACCTCGATGCCGAGAACCGCATCCTCCGGAGCAACGACCGCCAGCGGCTCTACAACCTCGGCAACCGGCTCTGGCACACCGACTCCTCGTTCAAACGGCTGCCCGCCTATTGCTCGATGCTGCATGCGCGCTCGATTCCGCCGATCGGCGGTCAGACCGAGTTCGCCGACATGCGCGCGGCCTACGATGCGCTGCCCGAGGCAACCAGGCAGAAGCTCGCGGGCCTCGTCGCCGAGCATTCGATCATGCATTCCCGCGCCAAGCTCGGCTTCGCCGATTTCGACGAGAACGAGAGGAAGGCGTTCGCGCCGGTGCCGCAGGTGCTGGTGCGCCGGCTGCAGGATTCCGGCCGCATGAGCCTCTATATGGCGAGCCACATCGGCGCGATCCGCGGCATACCCGACGCCGAGGCGAAGCAGCTTGTCGACGAGCTCACCCGGCACGCCACGCAGCCGCAGTTCGTCTACTCGCACCGCTGGCGGGTGAAGGACCTGGTGATGTGGGACGACCGCTGCACCCTGCATCGCGGCACCGACTTCGACGACCAGCGCTACGCCCGTGACATGCGCCGCGCCACCGTCTCCGACGTGGCGCCGACCTGCGAGCAGATGGGCCTGGCCGTCGCCGCCGAGTAGGCGGTCCGCTTCCGACCTGCGGCTGCCGGTCGATTTCGCGGCGATTCATGACGATGGATTGGCTAGGCTGCCGGAAGGCCCGGGAGGACATGCCATGACCGTCGACATCGAACCGCTGAAGAAACAGCTCGGCCGCAAGATCGAGGACGAGGACGTCGTCACCCAGGCGCCGCTCAAGGCGATGATCGCCACCTTCGACCGCGACGACAGGGTGCCGGCCGAAGGCGAGCCGATCGCGCCGGGCTGGCATCTCTGCTTTCTCCATTCCTACGCGCGGCGTAACGTGCTGGCGGAGGACGGCCTGCCGACCGAGGGCGGCGTGCTGCCCAAGATCCCGCTGCCGCGGCGCATGTATGCGGGCTCGACCTTCAATTTCGACGGCGACATCCGGGTCGGCGACAGGCTCAGGCGCGAGACGGAGTTCTCCGACATCCAGCTCAGGAGCGGCGCCACCGGCAATCTCATCGTCACCAGCCAGACACGCCGCATCTACACGCCGCGCGGGCTGGCGGTGACGGAAGTCGCCAACACCGTCTTCCGCGAGGAGGTGAAGGCGGGCGCCAAGAGCGGCGTGCCGGTGCGCGAAGCGGCGCCGACGGACGTACCGTGGCGGCGCACCTTCAAGGTCGATCCGGTGATGCTGTTCCGCTACTCCGCCATCACCTTCAACCCGCACCGTATCCACTACGACCGCACCTACTGCATCGAGACCGAGGGCTATCCCGGGCTGGTGGTGCACGGGCCCTTTGCGCAACAGTGTCTGCTCGACCTGCTGCGCGACTCGACGCCGGGCCGCAAGGTGAAGACCTTCGACATCCGCGCCCGCGCGCCGCTGTTCGACACCGCCCCGTTCGACGCGATCGGCCGGCCGACTGCCGACGGCCAGGGGAAAGTTGAGGGCGCGGAGTTGTGGACGGTGACGCCCAAGGGCACCATCGCCGCGCAGGCGACCGCTACCTTCGCGTAAGCCAGATGCAAGCACCGCCCCTGCCGCGGTTCCTGATCCCGCGGCTGCCGTTCTTCTACGGCTGGGTGGTGCTGGGCTGCATCTGTCTCGTCGGCTTCGCGCGGCAGGGGCCGGCCGTCGCCGTGCTTTCGATCTTCGTCGTGCCGATGACCGACGCCTTCGGCTGGTCGCGTACGGAGATGTCGGGCGCGGTGTCGCTGGGCGGGCTGCTGGCGGCCGTCGTCTCGCCGATGCTCGGGCCCTTCGTCGATCGCCGCGGTGCGCGTCTGGTGCTGTGCCTGGCCGTCGCCGGCACGGGCATCGCCTGCATGGCGCTGTCGCTCGTCCAGTCGCTGCTGGTCTTCTACCTGCTGTTCTGCTTCGCGCGCATGGTCTGGGCGGGACCCTTCGACCTCGGCCTCTACAGCGCGCTCAACAACTGGTTCGTCGCCCGCCGCGCCGTCGCCACCTCGATCGCCACGCTCGCCCAGATGTCGGGGCTCGTCGCCCTGCCATTGGTTGCACAGCTTGCGATGACCGGCGCCGACTGGCGCGCCGGCTGGATCGCGGTCGGGGTCACCGTGCTGATCGTCGGTTTCGTGCCGTGCTGGCTGCTGCTCGTGCGGCGGCCCGAGGATGTCGGCCTGCAGCCCGACCGGCTGGTCGCCGGCAGCGCAGCTCCCCTCATCGAGCCGCGATGGAGTCGCGCCCAGGCGATGCGGACGCCTGCTTTCTGGCTGCTGTCGCTTTACACAGTTCTGGTCTATCCGGTGCAGGCCGGCGTCAGCCTGCACCAGGCACCGCACCTCATCGAGCGTGGCCTTACGCCCCTGCAGGCGGCGACGATCATCGCCCTGTTCTCGGCGCTCTCGGCGGTGGCGGGCTTCGGCATCGGCTTTTTGCCGCGGCGCTGGCCGGTGCGCTACCTGATGGCCGTCGCCGGCGTGTGCCTGGCGGGCGGCAGCTTCGGCCTGATCGGCGTCAGCTCGACCGAGAGCGCCAGCCTTGCCGCCGGCCTGTTCGGTCTCGGGATCGGCGCCATCATGATGCTGCTGCCCATGGCGTGGGCCGACTATTTCGGCCGCGAGAGCTACGGCGCGATCCGGGGCGTCGCGCTTTCCATGCAGGTGACGGCCCAGGCGGCGGGCCCGCTGGTCTCGGGCCTGCTGCGCGACCGGAGTGGGCACTATACGGACTCGCTCCTGCTGTTCGGCGGCCTCGCCGCGCTTGCGGTCGTGGCAGCGCTCGCGGCGCGACGGCCGACAGCCGATCCCCATTGAACGGGTTGCGCTGAAGTAAATCGTCCCGTACCATTTTTGCAGCCCGAAAGAGGCTGCGCCCGCCGGAAACAAGGGACCGAAACGTCCGACAGTCCGGTGGCAGCGCGATTTGAGGAAACAGGCTTCGCGTTCGAGACATTACCGTCGGTGCAGGGAATCCCGGGCCTTGGGGGGCTCGTGAAGCGTTCGCGCGACAGCGAGAGCATCTCGCTGCGCGCGGCGGGTGCGCACGACGACAGATCGGCCAGGACGTGACCCTCGCGGAGAGACCGAATGCCGCCGTTGCTGGAGGTAAAGCAGCTTCATACCGAATTTCGCACTGGCGCGGGCCTGGTGCGCGCGGTCGACGGCGTCACCTTTTCGGTGGAGCAGGGCGAGACGGTGGCCGTTGTCGGCGAGAGCGGCTCGGGCAAGTCGGTCACGGCGCTCTCGATCCTGCGTCTGGTCGCCGATCCGCCGGGGCGCATCACCGCCGGCGAGGTCCTGTTCGACGGCCGCGACCTGCTCGGTCTTGCCGATGAGGAGATGCGCGAGATCCGCGGCCGCGACATTGGCATGGTGTTCCAGGAGCCGATGACTTCGCTCAACCCGGTGCTGACCATCGGCCGCCAGATCACCGAATCGCTGGAGCAGCACCTCGGCACCGATCGCCAGGCGGCGGAGCGGCGCGCTCTCGAGCTGCTGGACCTGGTCGGCATCGCCGACGCGCCGCGGCGGCTCAGGCAGTATCCGCACCAGCTTTCCGGCGGCATGCGCCAGCGCGTCATGATCGCCGTGGCGCTCGCCTGCAATCCGAAGCTGATCATCGCCGACGAGCCGACGACGGCGCTCGACGTCACGATCCAGGCGCAGATCCTCGAGCTGATGAAGTCGCTGTCGCTCCGGCTCAACGTCGCGCTGATCGTCATCACCCACAATCTTGGCGTGGTCGCCCGCTACGCCAGCCGCGTCAACGTCATGTATGCCGGCCGGATCGTCGAGGCTGGCAGTGCCGACGACATCTATCACGATCCCCGGCATCCCTACACGATCGCGCTGCTGCGTTCGGTGCCGCGGCTCGACCGGCCGCGCCAGGCGCGCCTCGACCCCGTCGACGGACAACCGCCCGACCTCACGAGGCTCGACGGCGGATGCGCCTTCCGTCCGCGCTGCCGCTTCGCGGTCGAAAGCTGCGGCCAGGCGATACCGCCGCTCGCACCGGCGGGCGAGGCCGGCCATTCCTCCGCCTGCTTCCGCAGCGCCGAACTGGGCGCCGCGCGGGACGTCGCGGCATGAGCGGCGCCGCGAGCGAGGCGCCGTTGCTGGAAGTCCGTGGCCTTGCCATGCACTTCCCGATCAGCGAGGGGATCGTGTTCTCGCGCCAGGTCGGCGAGGTCAAGGCGGTCGACGGCGTCGACTTCGCCATCGGCCGGGGCGAGACGCTGGGCCTCGTCGGCGAGAGCGGCTGCGGCAAGACCACGACCGGCCGCTGCATCCTCCGGCTCGAGCGCCCGACCGCGGGCCAGATCCTGTTCGACGGCCAGGATGTGAGTCGCATGGAGCGCGGCGAGCTCGTCGGTCTGCGCCGCCGCATGCAGGTGATCTTCCAGGATCCCTACAGCTCGCTCAATCCGCGCATGAAGGTGGGCGACATCATCGCCGAGCCGATCAAGGTTCACGGCGTCGAGCCCGACGCCGGCCGGCGTCGTGCCCGTGTGCACGAGCTGCTGTCGGTCTGCGGCCTCAGTCCGAAGTTCGCCGACCGCTATCCGCACGAGATGTCGGGCGGCCAGCGCCAGCGCGTCGGCATCGCCCGCGCGCTGGCGCTCGATCCGGAGTTCATCGTCTGCGACGAGGCGGTGTCGGCGCTCGACGTCTCCATCCAGGCCCAGGTCGTCAACCTGCTCGAGGACCTGCGCGAGCGCTTCCGCCTCACCTATCTCTTCATCGCGCACGATCTTTCGGTCGTGCGCCATCTCTGCCAGCGGGTCGCCGTGATGTACCTCGGGCGCATCGTCGAGATGGCCGACTGCGACGAGCTGTTCGACAACCCGCTGCATCCCTACACCCAGGCCCTGCTGTCGGCGGTGCCGATCCCAGATCCCCGCGTCGAGGCGAGCCGCCAGTTCCGCGCGGCGCCGGGCGAGGTGCCCAGTCCCATCAACCCGCCATCGGGTTGCGTCTTCCATCCGCGCTGCCCCATGGCGGTCGAGGGGTGCAGGCAGGCGAGACCCGCGCTCCGGGAACTGCGACCCGGCCATTGGGTGGCGTGCAGCGAGGTTCACTGAGAAACGACCGAAAAGGAGGAGGCGATGTACCTGCGTACCGGACTATGGGCTGCCGGGCTCGGCCTGGCGGCGGCGATCGCGGCGAGCCCCGCCGGCGCGCAAGCGCCGAAGCGGGGCGGCACCCTGACCTACATGATCTCCGCCGATGCCTCTCCGAGCTTCGACGGCCATCGCGAGACGACCTTCGCCACTGTGCATGCCGTGGCGCCCTACTACAGCGTGCTGATCCGCGTCCCGCCGGACAATCCGGCCTCGACGACCGAGTTCGTCTGCGACCTCTGCACCGAGATGCCGAAGCCGACCGATGGCGGCAAGACCTACACCTTCAAGATCCGCCCGGGCGTGAAGTGGCACGACGGCAGCAATCTCACGGCCAAGGACGTCGCGGCGAGCTGGAACAAGATCGTGTTCCCGCCGAAAGGCATCACCAGCGCGCGCGTCAGCTACTACGCGATGGTCGAGAAGATCGAGTCTCCGGACGACGCCACGGTCGTCTTCCGGCTGAAGTATCCGTCGGCCGCCTTCATCCCGGCGCTCGCCGATCCCTTCACCTGGATCTACAAGAAGGAGACCCTCGACAAGGACCCGCACTGGTACGAGAAGAACATCATGGGCTCCGGCCCGTTCAAGTTCGTCTCCTACGAGATCGGCCAGTCGATCAAGGGCGTTCGCAACCCTGACTACTATCACAAGGGCCAGCCCTACCTCGACGCCATCGAGGGCATCTTCGCCGCCAAGCAGTCGGTGAGGGTCGACGCCATCCGCGGCAATCGCGCGGCCATCGAGTTCCGCGGCATGCCGCCGTCGGCACGCGACGAGCTCGTGAAGGAAGCTGGCAAGGACCTCGTCGTCCGGGACAGCGACTGGAACTGCGGCAACATCATCACGGCCAACCACAAGAAGAAGCCGTTCGACGACGTCCGCGTGCGCCGCGCGCTGGCGCTCGCCGTCGACCAGTGGAAGGGCGCGCCGGCGCTCGCCAAGATCGCGATCGTGCGCAGCGTCGGCGGCATCGTCTTCCCGGGCTCGCCGCTGGCGGCGACCAAGGAGGAGCTGCAGCAGATGGCGGGCTACTGGCCCGACATCGAAAAGTCGCGGGCCGAGGCGCGGCGCCTTTTGAAGGAGGCCGGCGCCGAGGGGCTCAAGTTCGAGCTGATCAACCGCAACGTCGACCAGCCCTACAAGTTCGTCGGCACCTGGCTGATCGGCGAATGGAAGAAGATCGGCCTCCAGGTCGAGCAGAAGGTGGTGCCCACCGGTCCCTGGTTCCAGGCGATGCGGACGGGCAGCTTCGACGTCGTCGTGGACGCCAACTGCCAGAGCGTGGTCAATCCCGCGCTCGACACCAGCAAGTACCTGCCGCAGTCGGTCTATCCGGAGAGCTACGGCGGCTATGACGACCCGAAGTCGATCGAGCTCTACAACAAGATGCTGTACGAGACCGATCCCAAGGCGCAGCGCGCCGCCATGCGGGCCTACGAGAAGCACACGCTCGACACGATGGCGCACGCGATCATCACGCCGTACTGGTACCGCATCGTGCCGGCACGGTCCTATGTGAAGGGCTGGAAGATCAGCCCCAGCCACTACCTCAACCAGGACCTCGCCAACATCTGGCTGGACAAGTGACGGAACGAAATCACCACCTCATCCTGAGCGACCGTCGTGTTGGTCAAGCGGTTGCCCATGGTTTTTTGTCCCTGAGGATGGCGTTGAGGATGGTCACGAGCTTGCGCATGCAGGCAACGATGGCGACCTTGGCCGGCTT